>Ga0116159_1000005_pt1 | contig 272105 bp, 250 predicted proteins | sample AD_JPNAS1_MetaG_FD_89878 | JGI IMG/M metagenome (GOLD analysis project Ga0116159, IMG submission 89878) | Active sludge microbial communities of municipal wastewater-treating anaerobic digesters from Japan - AD_JPNAS1_MetaG | ecosystem: Engineered > Bioreactor > Anaerobic > Digestate | place...
ATCGGCTTGACGAAGCTTGTGAAGGGTGAATCGATCATGAAGGTATTGGAGAAGCAGATCCCGAAGCAGTTCCTGGAGATGAACCGCAAGGCCCTCGAACTCGGCGCCGAACTGGTCAAGGACGCCAAGGTCTGCTGAACTCGGCAGCGGAGGGAGAGGCCCGGCGGCCGCTCGCCACTGCCCGAGATTATGGGTTGAACGAAGGGACAATTCATGAAAGCTCAATTGTTTGTCACCTGTCTGGGTGAAAATCTGCTTCCGGACGTGCTCCAGAAGATGGTCCTCCTGCTGGAGCGACTCGGGGTCCGGTGCGGGTTTCCCGAAAACCAGACCTGCTGCGGCCAGCCCTTTTTCAACAGCGGATTCCAGAGCCAGGGAAAGGAGATGGCCCTCAGATGGATCGACGCCTTCGCGGACACGGAAGGCCCGATTGTCGCGCCCTCCGGCTCCTGCGTGGAATTCGTCAAGCACCGCTACCCGCTTATGTTCGACACGGAGAGCGCTGAACACAGGCGGGCCGCCGCTGTCGCCGCGCGCGTCATGGAGCTGAGTCAGTTTCTGGTGAACGTGCTGAAGGTGACCGATGTCGGGGCGGTTTTTCCCCACCGGGTCACCTGTCATTATCCCTGTCATCTGACGCGCGGTCTCGGCGTCCGCTCGGAACCGGAGCAGCTTCTCCGGGCCGTGAAGGACCTGCAATGGGTTCCGCTGAACGATGCGGACACGTGCTGCGGTTTCGGGGGGATCTTCAGCGTCATCTACCCCGAGGTGTCGAAGAAGATGATGGAGGCCAAGCTCCGCAACGTCGAGGCCGCGGGTTCGGAAGTCGTGGTCGTCAGCGAGCCGGGGTGCCTGATCAATATCCGGGGCGGTCTGAAGAAGATGAATTCGAAGGTCAAGGCGATGCATCTCATCGAGATCCTGGCGGAGGGAGGTAAAGCTTGAAATCGGCGCATCCGAGAATCGATTTCCGCGCCAACACCCGATCGGTCCCACCGAAGATCGCGGCGGCGACGCAGAAGAACGCACAGACGGCCCTGCGCAAGCGGGCCGAGGTGGTGGCCGCCATGGGCGAGGAGAACTGGCAGAGCCTCAGGGCGATCGCCCACGACATGCGAATGCACACGATCACCCACCTGGACCGGTATCTGGCCCTCGTGGAGGAGAAGGTGAAGGCGGCCGGCGGGATCGTCCACTGGGCCCGTGATGCGGAAGAGGCGAACCGCATCGTCCTGGAGATCGCCCGGCGCCGCAATGTCAAGAAGGTGGTCAAGGCCAAGAGCATGGTTTCCGAGGAACTCGAAATCAACCACGCCCTGGAGAAGGAGGGGATCCGTGTCTTCGAGACCGACCTGGGCGAGTACATCGTGCAGATGGCGGGACAGCGCCCCTCGCACGTCACGAATCCGGCCCTGCACATGACCAAGGAAGACATCGCCGAACTCTTCCGCGAAAAACTCCACGTCGATGTGCAGCCCGATCCGAAGATGCTCACCGAGATCGCCCGCGAACGCCTCCGTGCGGAATTCCTGGCCGCGGACATGGGAATATCGGGCGGCAATTTTCTCGTTGCGGAGACTGGGACGCTGGTGTTGGTGACGAACGAAGGAAACGGAAGGATGTGCACGTCCCTGCCGCCGGTGCACGTGGCGATCGTGGGCATCGAGAAGATCGTTCCCGACTGGGAAAGCGCCGCCGTTCTGCTGAAGCTTCTCGCCCGCAGTGCGACGGGCGCCAAGATCACCGCCTACAACACCTTCATCACCGGGCGGTGGGAAGGGGGCCCGGAGGAATTCCATCTCGTGCTTCTCGACAACGGGCGCACCCGGGTCCTGGCCGACGAAGCCACGAGGGAAACCCTGTTCTGCATCCGCTGCGGGGCCTGCATGAACATCTGCCCCGTATTCAATCATGTCGGAGGCCATGCCTACGGTGCGACCTATCCCGGGCCGATCGGCGCGATCCTCACGCCGCAGCTTCTCGGGACCGGCGTTGGAGGGGCATTGCCTTTCGCATCGACCCTGTGCGGCGCCTGCTCCGAGGCGTGTCCGGTGAAAATTCCGATCCCCGATATCCTGCTCCATCTGCGGAGGCGGGTGCTGGAAGGAGACCGCATCGAGGGGCCCGTCGGCCCCGCCTGGATGCGGGTCGCGGCAAAGACCATGCGTTTTGTCCTGGGCACGAAAACGCTCTACCTCCTGGGGGCCCGCCTGAACCGGGTCCTCCAGACGCCGCTGCGCCGCGGGGACTGGATCCCGTGGATGCCCCCGCCCCTGAGCCGCTGGACGATGGCAAGGCCCTTCCCCGCCTTCCGCGGCGATTTCCGCAAGTGGTGGCGGAATCGCGCGGCGGGGGATTCGTCGTTGCAGGAGAAGAAACATGAGCGATAAGCGAACGGATCGGGAGATCATCTTCAAGAGAGTGAGCGAGGGGCTCGCCGACGTCGCGCCCCGGTCCTTTCCCATGCCGGATACGGGAAAGGCCTTTTTTCGACCCGGCGGGGACAGGGAGAAGGAAGTCGATCTCCTCCTGGCCGAGGTCGTCAAGACGGGCGGCGCAGCCCGAAGAATCCGGGGGCGTGGCGAACTCGTCCCGGCGCTGGCGGAACTGGTGAAGCAGGAACAGGTGAAGAAGGCCGCGGTTTCCGGCTGCGGGATGATCGGAGACCTGCAGGTCTGCGGGATCCTGGGGGGCCTGAACGTCGAACTCCGCCAGGCCGAAGGAAGGGGTCACAACCTGTCCGAGTGCGACCTCGGGATCGTCGTGGCGGATGCGCTTCTGCCCGAAACGGGCACGGTTGTCCTGCGCACGGGCAGGGAGCAGCCCCAGGCGCTGTCGCTCCTGCCGCGCATCTGTCTCGTACTGGCTGCGCCGTCCGCGCTGCGGAGAGACCTTCACGAGGCGTTTGCCCTGGCGGGCGGCGACCGTCACTTCGTTCTGGTCAGCGGGCCGAGCCGCACCGCGGACATCGAAAAGATCCTGACCCTCGGCGTTCACGGCCCGAAGCTCTTTTCCCTGTGGGTCTGCGAATAGGGAGGATCGCCCTGCTTGACAGGAAACAGGGGTATCTGCTAGGGGGGTCTCGACGACAGTCGATTCTGCACGCGGAAAAGCGGGCAGCGGATGTACGGCAGCGGGATTGCCTGACTTTTTAGGACCTCGTGGGGGCGTCAGGAGGCAGCGTGGCCAACAAGCATCTCGAGAAATCGGTCCGGCAGGACATCTACGAGAAAATCCGGGACGACATCACCTTCGGACGCCTCATGTCCGGCGAGCGGCTGACGGAGAAGAAGCTGTCGGACCTGTACAAGGTGAGCCGGAGCCCGATCCGGGAGGCCCTGCGGCAGCTCGAATCCGAAGGCCTGATCAGCTTCGAGCGGAACAAGGGCATCGAGGTCGCGAAACTCTCCGCCAAGCAGGTCGAGGAGATCTACGATCTGCGTGAATTGCTCGAAGGATTTGCGGTCCGAACCGCCATCGCGAAGATGACGAAGCGGGATATCGCCTATCTGGAAGATCTGCACAAGAAGCTGATCAAGGCGGCCCAGAGCAAGGATACGCAGGCGTGGCTTCACAACAACGCCCTGTTCCACGGTTTCTTCCGTGACAGGGCCGACAACGAAAATCTGTGTCAGCTCATCATCATGCTGAAGAGACGGATCTACCGGTACCAGTACATGTCGGTCAGCTATCCCCGCTTTTTCGAAACCTACATCGAGCATCACGCGGCGCTGATCGAGGCCTGTCGGAACAAGGACGTGGCCCTGGCGGAAAGGACCATGAAGATCCACATGCGCAAGGTGAAGGACGTCATTGCGGGCTCCCTGGCGGCGGGGAACCGCGACCTGTTGATCTAGGGACTGAACCCGGCGCGGATCCCCTTCCTCCGGCATCCGCCGCGGCAGTCGGAAATCCCAACCGACCGAAAATATTTTCCCCGCGAGAGGCATTTTCTTGTTGACAAAAACGAGATCCTTTATTAAGAGTCCTGTCGAATATGATGTATACAATCAACACCTTATGTATTGTATGACATAAGGTGGGAGCGCCTGTAGTAAGTCGTTGATAAGAGACGTGATGTCGTTCGGGGTGGCCGCCGGAGGTCCGGAAGGCGCGGCCGTCGAGTGCTTCCAGCCCAGCCAGAGGTTAATTCAGAGGGAGGTTTGTTCAAGGCAGAGAGAAAGAGTCTTGCGGGTATGTTGTGTCGAAAATAATGTATACAAGATTGACTGTTAATAATATCAACAGACTTTAATGCTTTCCAGCGAAAGGAGTCCTTCCATGAACCAGATCCTCAGTTTTCGCTCACCCAATCTCATCCTGGCAGGCTTCGGCGCCGCAGAGAAACTCGGACCGGAGGCCAAGGCCCTGGGGGCCAAGAGCGCCCTGCTTGTAACGGATAAGGGAGTCGCCGATTCCGGCATCGCGGACACCATCAAGAACATCCTCGTGAAAGAGGGCATCGGCGTGGAAGTCTTCAGCCAGGTGAAGCCCGAACCGGACCTGGAATGCCAGGATGCCTGCATCGCCGCCGCCAGGCAGGGGAAATACGATTTCATCGTCGGCCTGGGCGGAGGCAGCGCCATGGACGTGGCGGCCGTGACGGCCATCATGCTGACGAACCCGGGGAAGGTGACCGATTACGTAGGCGCCGATCTGATCAAGAAGCCGGGCATCCCGACGGTTCTTCTTCCCACGACGGCGGGAACCGGCGCGGAAGTCACGCCGAACGCCGTCCTGTCCGATCCGGCAGCCAAGGGAAAGAAAGTCCTCATCAGCCCCTACATCCTGCCCCGGATCGCCATCATCGATCCCTATCTGCACGTCTCGATGCCGCCCTCCGTCACCTCGGCCAGCGGCATGGATGCCCTGGCCCATGCGGTCGAATCGTTCACGCATTTCACGAAGGCGACTGTCATCACGGACGTCTTCGCCAAGGAAGCGATGGTCATGATCAGCCGCAGCATCCGCACGGCCGTCGCCAAGGGGGAAAATCTGGAGGCCCGTTACGACATGGCGATCGGCAGCCTGTTCGCCGGAATCGCCCTGGCGAATGCCGGAGTCAACGGCGTGCATGCGCTGTCGTATCCGCTGGGCGTCGAGTATCACGTTCCCCACGGCGTCGCCAATGGTCTGCTTCTGCCCTACGTCATGGAATTCAACGCGATCGGCAACATTCCGAAGTTCGCCGAGATCGCCCGTTGCCTTGGCGAGGACGTTGAGGGACTCCCGCTGGTGGAACAGGCCTATGCGGCGGCGGAGGCCGTAAAGGCGATTCTGAAGGACATGAAGATGGCGCATTCGCTCACGGATCTGAAGATTTCCGCCGATGCGATTCCGGCCATGGCCAAGGCGGCGGCGTCCAATACGCGCCTGCTGTCGGTGAATCCCCGCGCGATGACGGCGGCGGACGTTGAAGGTATTTATCGGAATTGCCTGTAACGGGCTTTTTTCAGAAGCCTGCATGAAGCGACAGGTATTGGAGGCACATATGTACGGTTACTGTGGGCGCATGCTGCGCGTGAATCTAACGGGCCGCAAGGCCGAAGCCCAGCCTCTTGAGGAAGAGACGATCCGACAATACATGGGCGGTCTCGGTCTGGGACTGAAATTTCTCCTCGAGGAAACGGGTCCGGAGACGGATCCTCTCTCGGAAGAGAACATTCTCGCCGCCTTCACGGGGCCCTGCACGGCCTCGGGAGTTCCCACGTCGGGCCGCCATCACCTGGTGTCCCGCTCCCCCCTTACGGGCCTGTTCGGCGGCTCCAATGTCGGCGGATCGTGGGCCGTCGCCTGCAAACGCGCCGGTTTCGACGGCGTCGTCGTCAACGGCAAGGCGGACAGCCCGGTCTACCTGTGGGTCCATGACGGCGCAGCCGAAATCCGGGATGCGCGGCCGATCTGGGGGAAGGGCACCAACGAGGCCGCCGACTGGCTGAAGCAGCAGACGTCGGAAAAGGCGACGGTGGCCGTCATCGGCCGGGCGGGGGAACGCATGGCGGGAATCGCCGGCATTCCCCACATCGGAACCGTCGTCCGCGCCGCCGCGAGGACGGGATTGGGCGCCGTGATGGGGTCCAAGAACCTCAAGGCGATCGTCGTTCACGGGACGGGCAGGCCGGAAATCGCCCAACCGGACGAACTGAAGGCCTACATCAGGAAACTGACACCGCAGATCGTCAAGGCGACGGAGGGATTCACCAAATACGGAACGTCGGGCGGCCTGGAGAACTACGAAAAGCTGGGCAATTTCCCGCTGCAGAACTGGCGCCTCGGCCGCTGGCCGGGAGTCAAGAAGATCTCGGGCATCGCCATGCACGATACGATCCTCGTCGGCCGGAAGGCCTGCATGAACTGCCCCATCGGCTGCGGGCGGCACATCAAGATCGAATCGAGTCCGTACGGTCCCATGCACTGCGAGGGTCCGGAATACGAAACGCTGGGCACCTTCGGAGGCGAATGCCTCGTCGACGACCTCGCCGCCATCTCCAAGGCGAACCAGCTCTGCAACGACTACGGGATGGATACGATCTCCGCCGGCGCCACCATCGCCTTCGCCATGGAAGCCTACGAAAAGGGGCTGATCACGAAGGCGGATACCGATGGCGTCGAACTGGTCTGGGGCAGCGGCCGGGCCATCGTCGAGATGACGCACAAGATGGGCAGGGGCGAGGGGATCGGGAAGATCATGGCCGAGGGTTCGAAGAAGATGGCGGAGTCCCTGGGGCGCAACGCGATCGAATTCTGCGTCCAGGTGAAGGGACTGGAGCCGTCGGCGCACGATCCGCGGCGTTTCTGGAGCCAGGCGATCAACTACGCGACGGAAGCGCGCGGCGCCTGCCACAATGCCAGCTGGAGCCATCCCTTCGAACTGGCGATGACGATGCCGGAAATCGGCATCAAGGAACCGCACAAGTCCTATCAGATCGAGGGCAAGGCCGCCATGGGGGCGACGATGCAGGACCTGATGAGCGCCATGGACGCCATGATCCTCTGCCGCTTCTCGCTGGTGGGGAAGGCCGTCAACGTGGAGAACCATGTCGATTTTCTCAATCTGATCACCGGCTGGGGAATCGATGTCCCGGGATACATGAAGATCGGCGAGCGGCTGACCAATCTCAAGCGCATGTACAACGTGAAGATGGGGGCCAGTCGGAAGGACGACATGCTGCCCTACCGTTTCCAGACGCTGAAGCGGACGGGCGAGGAGCTGACCAACGAGCTGCCGCCGATGGGCCGCCTGCTCAGCGATTACTATGAACACCGCAAGTGGGGTGAAGAGGGAATCCCGACGCCGGAGAAACTGAAGGAACTGGGATTGGATCATCTGGCGTCCCGGTAAACGCATCGGGACTCCAGCAAGCGGCTGCGGGCGGCCTTGGCCCGACGAGGATACAGGAGGTTTGCAGGAAATGATACTGGACAAATTTCAACTGACAGGAAAGGTCGCAATCGTGACCGGGGCGAGCCGGGGCCTTGGACAGGGCATGGCCGTCGGACTTGCCGAAGCGGGGGCGGATATCGTCCTGGTGGCCCGGACCAAGGCCGCGCTCGAGAAGACGGCGGCAGCGATCCAGAAGGTCGGCCGAAAGGCCGTGGTGATTCCGGCGGATCTCTCCTCCGGCGCGGCCGAAGCGGAGCGCGTCGTGCAGGAGACGGTCAAGGGGCTCGGCCATGTGGACATTCTGCTCAATGTCGCCGGCACGCAGGTCCGCAAGCCGTTCTTCGAGATGACCGAGCAGGATTACGAATATCTGATGAGCGTCAATCTGAAGGCCCTCTTCTTCATCAGCCAGGCCGCCTCCAAAGAGATGGCCAAGCAGTCCAAGGGAAAGATCATCAATATCACGTCGCTCACCAGCTTCATCGGCATCAGCAACATCAGCCTCTACACCGCCAGCAAGGGCGCTGTGGCGTCCCTGACGCGGCAGTTCGCCGTCGAACTGGCCAAGCACAACATCCAGTGCAACGCCATCGGGCCCGGCTACTTCCGGACGGAACTGACGGAAGCGCTTTTCCAGGACCCGGAAAAGGCCAAGTGGGTCTTGAGCAAAATCCCGATGGGAAGGACGGGGGTGCCCGAGGATCTCGTCGGGGCGGCGGTATTTCTGGCCTCGGCGGCTTCCGATTACATCACGGGCCAGATCGTGAACGTCGACGGCGGCTGGCTGTCGGCATAAGGAAAGGGACGGAAGCGAAAAGACACCGGAACGAAAGGAGACAGGAAGAAGATGAAGAACTACAAGGCCCCGCTTCTGCTGGGTATCGATGTCGGAACGACGGGGTGCAAGACGGAGTTGCTCGACGTGGACGGCAACACCCTCGCCCGTTCGTACCGCGAGTATCCGCTGATCTACCCCCGCACCGCCTGGGTCGAGCATGACGCCGAAACGGGGTGGTGGCAGGCCACGGTGGACACGACTCGCGAGGTCCTGGCCAAGAGCGGCGTCGACTCGAAGGAGATCAAGGGCGTTTCGATCAGCTGCACGAACGCGCTCGTCGCCGTCGACAAGAGCGGCAAGCCCCTGCGGCCGGCGATCATGCAGTTCGACAAAAGGACGATCTCGCAGGTGAACTGGATCAAGGAAAAGGTCGGGGACAAGGTCATCCGGCTCACCGGCAACCAGCCCGCGGCGAGCGGGACGAGCGCCCCGATCATCCTCTGGATGAAGGAGAACGAGCCCGAGCTCTTCGCGAAGACCCATCAGTTCCTCTGGCCGGGCGGATTCGTGATCCACAAGCTGACGGACCGCTTCACCATGGAATGGTCGCGGGCCAGTTGGACGTGCCTGTTCGAAACGGGCGGCAAGCAGAAATGGTCGGAAGAGCTCTGCAACGCCATGGACATTCCCATGGACAAGCTGCCGCCGCTCTTCCCCTCCTGGGAAGTCGTCGGCCAGGTCACGGAGAAGGCCGCGGCGATCACGGGGCTGGCGAAGGGGACCCCCGTCGTCGGCGGCATGGCCGATACCCCCGCGGCCGGCATCGGCACCGGTGCCGTTTCCCCCGGGTCGACCTGCCATGTCATCGGGACCACCGCGCGCCCCTGCGTGGTGCTGGACAAGCCCGTCTTCGACTCCCGCGTCGTCAACTGCTGCCACGGGGTTCCCGGCTGCTGGTTCTCGCTGGGCGTCCTGGAAAACGCCGGATCCTCGATCAAGTGGTTCCGGGATCTTTTCGGCCAGCAGGAGATCAGCCTCGCGTCCCTTACGAAGAAGAACGCCTTCGACTATCTCGACGATCAGGCCGAGCAGTCTCCTCCGGGCGCCAACGGCATCATCTACCTTCCCTTCCTGAACGGCGAGCGCTCCCCGATCTGGGATCCCTACGCAAGAGGGGTGCTCTTCGGCCTGTCGGGAAGCCACAAGCGCGCCGACGTCATCCGCGCCATCCTCGAGGGCGTGGCGCTGGCCTTCGCGCACAACCTCGAACTCTTCGAAACGGCGCTCGGCGTGAACATGAACGAGGTGTCGCTCAGCGGCGGCGGGTCGAAGAGCCGCGTCTGGCAGCAGATCCACGCCGATGTCTCCGGGAAGCGCATGAACGTGGTCAAGGTCAAGGAGAGCGAGGCGATCGGGAACGCGATCCTTGCCGGCTACGGCGTCGGGATCTACCCGGATATGGTGAAGGCGGCCAAGCAGGTCATCAAGGTCGAGCGCGTCGTCGAGCCGCGGAAGGAATTCGCCCAGCGCTATGCCGACCTGTTCGGGCTGTACAAGAAACTCTATCTCCATCTGAAAGAGGATTTTGCGGCATTGGCCAAGATTCAGTAAGGTCCTGACGGCCCGGGGGGCGGGGGCCTCCCGGGCGAAACCCTGTCCGGGAAAAAGGAGTGGCGGATGAAGGTGGATGCTTCGATGCTGTTGTACATGGCGGTGGGGATTCTCGGCGGCGTCTGCGTGGGCCTCGAGGGAAGCCTGAACTCTCTTCTGGGAAAGCACGTCGGCGTTCTCAGGGCGACGATCGCCCCTTTTGCCGTCGGCCTTGTCACGATCCTGATCGCCGTCGCGGTCCTGAACCCCGGAAAGTGGGGGACGGCGCAGGAATGGCTGAGCGCACCCTGGTATGCCTATCTGGGAGGAGTGGCGGCGGCCGTCTTCGTGGGCAGCATCATCTACGTCTGCCCGAAAATCGGACTGGCGGCGGCGTTTTCAGCGGTCCTTGTCGGTCAGTTCGCCGCTTCGTTGATCGTGGACGCCACGGGTTTCGCGACGGGGGAAAGGATCCCCGTGACGCTGTGGCGCGTGGCCGGCCTCGTATTCGTCATCGTCGGCATGAGGCTCTTCTTCATAAAGCCGACATCGTAGCCGGCGGGGCTGTTCCGCTGTAAAAAAGGTGCGGCGACACGTTCCGCGTCGCCGCGGTTTCACAAAACGATGGTCAGAAGAAATCAATCAGGAGGGACGAAACCATGGAATGGAAAGAGCAGGAAGTGAAGAAGGAGAAGGTCTATAACCTGTTTCGCTGCACGTACGTGGAAGTGCGGGAATGGCTGAAGGAAACGGACATCGTCATCATTCCCCTGGGAAGCACGGAGCAGCACGGCAAGCACTGTCCGGTGTGCACGGACAGCATCGCGACGGAACTCCCCTGCCAGCTGGCGGCGGAGATGGCAAACGTACCCCACGTCCAGTTGATGCCGATCGGGTATTCGCCCCAGCACCTGCATCCGGCGGGAATCGGCTCGGGAACCATCACCTTCAGTTCTTCCACCTACCAGAACATCATTTACGAGATCGGGCGCTGCCTCATTCACAACGGCTTCAACAAGCTGATCTACGCGACGGGGCATACCTCGAACATGAAGGCGATCGACCCGGCGATGCGGGCGCTGCGGTACGAGACGGGCGCATTCGTGTGCTGCGTCCGGAACGACGCGGAAGCGGTTCCGTCGCTGTACGGGGACCAGGGGATCATCGAGTGTCCTCCGGAGGAAGCGCCGGGCTGGCACGGCAGCGAGGTCGAGGCTTCGGAGTGCCTGTATTTCGAGCAGCTGTACGGGAAGAAGATCGTTCACATCGAGCGTGCGGACAAGAAGGACTACACGCACGCGCCGAAGTGGGCGACGGACGTAAGCGACAAGTTCAGCAAGGTCAACGGATCGCCGTACCTGACGATGAACGGGAAGGACATCGCGTGGGTTCCGATGGAGCATCAGGAGTACAGCACTCACGGGCTGATCGGCTACCCGGGGAACCCCTTCGTGGCGACGGCGGAGAAGGGCAAGAAATTCATCTACGCCAAGGCGAAGCTGATGACCGAGTTCATCAACGAAGTGAAGAAGTTCAAGGTGGAAGTGAAGAACCGCGAGTACTGGAACAGGACGTACCGGCCCTTCTAGGAAAAGTATCCGGATGATGGGGCGGAGGCCGCCGCCCGCGGTACCGGGCGGCGGCCGATTTCCGCACCAGGGACAGCGTCGAAATCGCGTAGAGAACAAGAGGGATGAACGACAACAAAAGGAGAAGAATTATGAAGAAACGTTTCCTGCTCGTCAGTTGCGTCATACTCGTTCTGGCCGCTTTCGCCATTCCCGCTTTTGCCGCGGCCAAGGCGAAACCGGTGGAGATCAAAGTTGCCACCCCCTATCCGCCGCCCGAGACGTCGCTGGCGTCGAAGCACCTCGTGACCTGGCAGAAGATGGTGACGGACCAGACCGGCGGCGCCGTGACCTTCAAGAATTACTACGGCGGCGCTCTGGGCAAGCCGGCCGAGCACCTCTCCCTGGTGAAGACGGGCGCGGTGGACATGGTCGTCACGTACGGCTGGTACACGCCGAAGGACCTGCCCCTGGAAGACTACGACTACACCTTCCCCTTCGGTCCGACGGATCCCCTGATCCTGACCAAGGCCATGCGGCAGATCTATGAGGAATTCCCCCAGTTCAAGAAGGACTTCGAGCGGAACAACGCCGTGAAGATATTCCAGAGCCCGGGGATCACGGAAGTCTTCCTGACCAAGAACAAGATCACGAGCCTCGACCAGGTCAAGGGCAAGAAGTGCAAGGTCATCGGCCGCTACTTCGGCCGCTGGCTGGAAGCAGTCGGCATCAGCCCCGTCGCCGCGCCGGGAACGGAAGTCTATACCATGCTGCAGACCGGCGTCATCGACATGGCCATGGACACGGCGGACCTGCTGTACGCCTTCAAGATCATCGAGCAGGCGCCCAATGTCCTCCATCCGGAACTGCTCACGACCAACTGGATCGGCTGCTGGATGAACCTGAACACCTTCAAGAAGCTGCCGGCCGACGTGCAGAAGATCGTCATCGACGCCGGCAAGAAACTGGAGATCGTCGCGGCGTCCGAGATCAACCCCGCCTGGGAAAAGATGATCTTCGACAACTGGAAGAAGACCCCCGGCTACAGCTTCACCAAGATGTCCGACGCCGAACGGAAGAAATGGGCGGACGCCTGCCCCGACACGCCGGCAGAATGGGCGGCCGAAGTGAACAAGATGGGCTATCCGGGCGATCAGATCATCAAGCGCTTCCAGGAACTGACGGCTCAGATGGGCCACAAATGGGTCCGCAACTGGGGGGTGAAGCAGTAACACCCGCCGTTCCGGCATGTATCGCTGCAAGGAGGACGCACGGCGGGCATCGCGGTGCCTGCCGTGCGTCTTCCGGATCGAAAAAGGAGATGAACGATGCCTCCGGGTGAAAAAAAATCTTCCGTTTCGGCGATCCTGCACTACATGGGTCGCGCCGACAATGTCCTGCTCTTCCTCACGGGCGTGTCACTCGTCCTGCTGACCTTCATGATCACGCTCGACGTCGTCATGAGGTTTCTCTTCAACAAGCCCTTTCCGGCCGGTGCGGAGTCATCCGAACTGATCATGGCCTACATCGTTTTCCTTCCCCTCGGCTACACCCTCTCCAGGGGGATGCACATCCGCATTACGGCCCTCTTCGAGTACATACCGGCGAAGGCAAAGCTCTTCTTCGACATCATCGCCGACATCATCGGCTTGGCCTTCTGCGTCGTCGTGACCTATTTTGCCTGGAAGTTCTTTCTGCACTCCTTCTCCATCCGCGAGGAGATGCTCGCGGTCGTCAAGCTGCCCTGGTACGTAGGCAAATTCGCGATGCCGGTAGGCTTCTTGTTCTTCACACTCTGGTACGTCATCGGTCTGATCACGGACTGGAAGCGTTTCTTCCAGTCGTAGTCGGGCGGGGAAAGGTGGGACTCTTATGGACCCGATGGTCATAGGCGTTGTGGGTATTGCGGTTCTCCTGGTGCTGGTAAGCATCGGGATTCACGTCGGTGTGGCTTTGGGCGTTGTGGGCATCGGCGGAATGGCATGCATCATGGGATTCAGCAACGCCGTTACGCTCTCCGTGAACAGCATGTATTTCAACAACGCGAACTACGCCTTCGTGACGCTCCCCCTGTTCATCCTCATGGGGCTCTGGGGTGCGGCCGGCGGCATCAGCAAGACCCTCTACGACGGCCTCGTCGTCTGGACAGGCAAGATCCGCGGGAGCCTCGGCATCGCCACGGTGCTGGGTTGCGCGGCCTTCGGCGCCGTCTGCGGTTCCTCCATCGTGACCGCCGCCGTCTTCGCCAAGGTCAGCTCGCCGGAGATGCGGCGCCTGGGCTACGACAAGAAAATCGCCTACGGGATCACGGCGTCGGCGGGCATGATCGGCATGCTGATCCCCCCCAGCATTCTGGCCGTCATCTACGGCATCCTGACGGGGCTCTCCGTCGGCAAGCTTCTGCTGGGCGGGATCGGTCCCGGATTGCTCCTGACGGCCCTGATGTGCGCGGACATCTACTATATCGCCCGCTTCCGCACCGATCTCATCACGCCGCAGGAGATGCGGGAATACAGCTGGGCGGAAAAACTGAAGACCCTGCCGACCTTCTGGCCGGTCATCGTTACGGCCATCATCATCTTCGGCGGCATTTTCGGCGGCGTTTTCAGCCCCACGGAGGCCTCCGCCGTCGCGACCGTCGTGATCCTGGTCCTTCTGCTGGTGACGCTGAAGAAGGAGTCCGGTCCCCATCTGGCGTCCGGGGTCAAGGAAACGGCAACGACTTCCGCCATGATCTTCCTGACCATGGCGGGTGCCTGCGTCTTCTCCCGTTACCTGGTGGTGACGGGGATCAGCGACAAGATCGTGGAACTGATCATCGGCGCGCAGCTCAACAACTATGCCCTTCTGGCGATTCTCGCGCTTCTTTACCTGATCCTGGGCTGCCTGATGGACTCGACGTCCATGCTGACCATCACGATCCCGATTCTGCACCCGATCATCGTGAAGCTCGGGATCGATCCTTATTTCTTCGGCGTTTTCATGATCTACGCCTCCCAGATCGGCATCATCACGCCTCCTTTCGGCCTCGCGGTCTTTACGGTCAAGGGCGTGGCGGAACCGGACGTCACGGTGGAAGACGTCTTTGCCGGCTCCATGAAGTACCTCTTCATGATGATCGCCGGTCTGCCGATCATGATGGTCTTTCCCCAGATCATCACCGTCTTCACCAGCTGGGGAGGTTGATTTCGTTGCGTTGACCGCTGTCTGGAAAAAGCAACGTCCGTTCGGGTGAAGCGACCGCCGTTCTGGGATAGGCGCCGGCACGATCGGCACGCGGTCCGGAGGGCCCTTCCCCGGAGGACATCGGGAGGTAACCGACAGCGCCGGACGATAAACTTTCTTGAAGCCGTCAAACGACAGAAGGAGAGGGGCATGGCTGCGGACGAAAAGTTGTATGGTTACATGGGGAAGATCCTCCGGGTCAATCTCAGCAACGGCACCATTTCGACTGAACCCACCGCGAAATATGCGAAGGAATGGGTCGGGGCGCCGGGGATCGCGGTCAAAATCCTGTACGACGAACTCAAACCCTGGGTGACACCCTACGATCCCGCGAACAAACTGATCTTCGGCGCCGGACCGCTCGTCGGCACCATGGCCCCCGGCGGCAACAAGATGAACGTGAGCACCCTGGGCCCCATGATCGGCGGCTGGGCCAGCTCCTGCAGCGACAGCTATGTGGGCGGAGAGCTCAAATGCTGCGGTTACGACGGCATCGTCATCGAGGGCAAGGCCCACAATCCCGTTTATCTGTGGATCACCGACGAGCGCGTCGAAATCCGCGACGCCCGCCACCTGTGGGGGAAGACGACGTGGGAGACCCTGGAGCAAATCCGGAAGGATTCGGGGGATCCGACGCTGCACGTGGCCTCGATCGGGCCCGCCGGGGAAAACCTCGCCCGCGGCGCCTGCGTCGTCCAGGATACGTCCCGCGCCTTCGGCCGCTGCGGAACCGGCGCCGTCATGGGATCGAAGAACCTGAAGGCCATCGTCGCCCGGGGAGGAAGGCAGGGCGTCCGCATCGCGCAGCCCGAGCGCTTCATGGAGGCCGTGAGAAAGGCCCGTCTGATCATCAAGTCCGCCAAGAGCACCGAGAATTTCCACAAGTACGGGACCCTGATGATCTTTCCGCGGAAGCAGGAGGTCTGCGGAATCCCCTACAAGAACTTCCAGGAATGCCGGATTCCGGATGACATGGCAGCCGTCATGCATCCCTGGAAGACCCTCGACAAGTACCGGATCGCGCCCGTCAGTTTTCCCGGATGCGGCATCGGCGGGTGCGGCAGGCGCCTGCACATCACCGAAGGCCCCTATGCCGGCCTCAAATCGGAATGCAACCAGTGGGAGGTCCTGGGTACGCTGCAGGGGCGTCTTGCGGTCTGGGAGCCGACCTTCATGATCAAGATCAACGCCGTCTGCAATCAGCTGGGGCTGGACGTGGACGCCGTGGGCGGTGCGATCGGATGGGCCATGGAGTGTTATCAGCGGGGAATCCTCAAGGACAGCGATACCGACGGCTTGAAACTGAACTGGGGCGACGCCGGCGTGGCCCTGGAATTGACGCGCAAGATCGCCTACCGGGAGGGGTTCGGGGACCTGCTCGCGGAAGGATGCGCGCGGGCGGCCGAAATCCTCGGCCGGGACAGCGGTTACTACGCGCTGCACATCAAGGGCCAGGATCTTTACGAGCCCCTGCGGGGGGCGAATGCCTGGGCACTCGGGACCACCGTGGCGACCCGGGGAGGCGGACACACGACGGGAGCGCCGGCATGCGAGACGGTCCCCAACCTGAACGTGGAGAAGGCAAAGGAGATCTTCGGCGTCGACAACGCGGACCATGCCCAGTCCTATGACGGCAAGGCGAAGATGGTGCGGGTGATGGAGACCATTCACCGCACCTGCAACAACCTCGGCGTCTGCATGTGGAACACGGTGGCCTGGGATGTGACGATGATGGGGATGCCGGAGATGGTCGAGATGTACTCGGCCTTGACGGGCTGGGAGACCACCCAGGAGGATTTCGACACCCTGATGATGAGGCAGCTGAACCTCGAGAAGGCCTTCAACCTGCGGTTCACGGATTTCGACCGGAAGGACGACATGCCGCCGGCCCGCGACCTGCAGGAGCCTGTTCCCACCGGCAGCCTGACCGGCTGGAAGATCGACGAAAAGGAGTGGAACCGGATGCTCGACGAGTACTACGACCTTCACGGCTGGGACCGGAAGACGAGCTTCCCCGGGAGAAAGGCGCTCGAGAGCCTGGGCCTGAAATCCGTGGCCGACGACCTGGAAAGAATCGGAAAACTGGGATGAAACGCCCGCGGGGGCGTGGCGATGTGAAAATGCAGTCCGGGTTTAGGAGGAGGGAGAAATGAAAGGAAGAGTTTGGAAAGGGTTGTTGGCGGTCTCGTTCTTGCTGGTCTTCTGCAGCGTCGCATTCGCGGCGGAAATGAAGCCCGTGTCGTTGCGGGTCGCGTCGGCCTATCCGCCGCCCGCGTCGGCGCTCGCCAGCAAGCATCTCGAAATGTGGGAGCAGATGGTGACCGAGAAGACCAAGGGCGCGGTCACCTTCAAGAATTTCTGGGGGGCCTCCCTGGGAAAGCTGCCCGAACACCTCTCCCTGGTCCAGTCCGGGGCGGTGGATATCGCTCTCAGCTACGGCTGGTATACGCCGACCAAGCTGCCGCTGGAAAATTTTGATTACGTCTTTCCCTTCGGCCCTACCGATCCTTACATCGTGGCCAAGACGATGCGCACGCTGAATGAGGAGTTTCCCCAGTTCAAGAAGGATCTGGAGAAGCAGAATTGCGTCAAGATGTTCCAGACCCCCGGCACCACCTTCGTCTTCCTTTCGAAAACACCCATTACGAAACTCAGCGACTTCAAGGGGAGCAAGTGCGCCGTCATCGGCCGGTACTTCGGCCGCTGGATCGGCGTGATCGGCGCCGTGCCCGTGGCCGCGCCCGGTTCCGAGCGCTTCACGATGCTCCAGACGGGCGTGGTGGATTCGAGCTTCAATCCCATTGACCTCGCCTACACCTTCAAGGACGTCGAGCAGGCGCCTTACTGCCTCGATCCCAGCCTCCTCGTCACGTCCTGGATCTCCTGCTGGATGAACATGAAGAGCTTCCAGAAGCTGCCGGCCGACGTCCAGAAGATCCTGCTGAATGCGGGGATCGATATCGAAACGGTCGCGGGCAAGGACGTCAATCACAAGTGGAGCGACATGATCTGGGCGGAGTGGAAGAAGAATCCCAAGTTCAAGTACGCCAAGCTGTCCGATGCCGACAGGAAGGCCTGGGCGGAGAAGTGCGAGGACGTCCCCGCCGAATGGGCGGCGGAAGTTTCCGCGCAGGGTTATCCCGGCTGGGAACTGGTAAAGCGCTTCCAGGAAGTGTCGGGCCAACTGGGCCACAAGTGGGTCCGCACGTGGGGCGTGAAGAAATAACCATTTTCTGATGTCTTGACGGGCCGCAGCCGGGTGCGGAAGCATCCGGCCGCGGAGAAAACTGCTTTCCCGCAGGGGAAAGCCGCGCTACAGGGAAGGGGGAGTAGAAAATCATGGAATCGAAAGATACCGGCGGATTTCTGAACGGATTCCGGTGGATACTGGACCTGTCGGATCGCGCCATGATCAATCTCACCGGATTCGTCCTCGTCTTTCTGACGTTAATGATCGCCGTCGACGTTTCCCTGCGGGCTCTGTTCAACAGCCCGCTGCCTGCGAGCGCCGAATCGACCGAGCTGATGATGCCGTACATCGCCTTCTGCACGCTGGCCTATACGCTGGCCATCGGTTCTCATGTGCGGATTTCCATCCTCGCGGAACGGCTTCCCTCAAAATATCGCGTCCATCTCGAGTGGCTGGCCTCCGCCGTGGGATTCGGCTTCAGCGTCCTGCTCACCTACATGAGCTGGGACTTCTTCTGGGAGTCCTTTATCATCCGTGAAGAGATGCTGGCGATCATCAAGCTGCCGTGGTGGGTGGGCAAGTTCGCCATGCCCCTGGGATTCTTTTTCATCAGCCTGCGCTACTTGTTCAATCTGATGGCGTTGACGGCGGGCCGCGCCGATCAGGTAAAGTAAAGGAGACGGACATGGATCCGATTGTCGTTGGGATATTGGGGATTATCTTTCTCCTGGTCGTGATCGGCCTGGGGATCCACATCGGGATCGCCCTGGGCCTCACCGGCTTCCTGGGAATCATGATGATCACCGGGTTCGCCCCCGCCGCGCGCCTGGCCATGGAGAGCATGTACTTCACGAACGCGAGCTATGCGCTCGTGACGCTGCCGCTGTTCATCCTGATGGGGTATCTCGGGGCCGGCGGCGGCATCAGCAAGACGCTCTACGACGGCCTGAGCAAATGGACCGGCAGGATCAAGGGAAGCTTGGGGGTGGCGACGATCCTGGGCTGTGCCGGATTCGGCGCGGTCTGCGGGTCGTCGATCGTGACGGCGGCCGTCTTTGCCAAGGTGAGCGCCCCGGAAATGGTGCGCCACGGGTACGACAGAAAGATCGCCTACGGGATCTGCGCCGCGGGCGGGTCGATCGGCATGCTGATCCCGCCCAGCATCCTGGCCGTCCTGTACGGCATCCTGACGGGACTGTCGGTCGGAAAACTCCTCCTGGCCGGGATCGGTCCAGGGATCCTGCTGACCGCCCTTTTCAGCCTGCAGATCATCATCTATTCGTACCGGAATCATCCGGATGCGGGAGCGGCAGAAAAACGCATAACCTGGAAGGAGCGATTCGCAACCATCCCCTCCTTTTGGCCGGTGATCGTCACCGCCCTCATCATCTTCGGCGGAATCTTCGGCGGCGTTTTCAGCCCCACGGAAGCGGCGGCTTTCGGGACCCTGGTCATCTTCTTCCTGCTGATCACGACGAAGGGAGGGAAAGCCTGGGGGATGCTCAAATCCAGCCTGCGCGACACCGCCTCGACCTCGGCGATGGTGTTTCTCACCATGGCCGGCGCCTGCGTCTTCTCCCGATACCTCGCCATCACCGGCATCAGCGAAAAGGTCGTGGAGATCATCCTTGCCCTGAAGCTGGGCAATTTCATGCTCATGGTCCTCCTCTCCGTCGTCTTTCTGGCGCTCGGGTGCCTGATGGATTCCATATCGATGATGACGGTCATGATCCCCATCCTTCATCCGGTCGTCATGAAGCTGGGGATCGATCCCTACTACTTCGCCCTGATTTTCATCGTGGCGACGCAGGTGGGAATCATCACGCCGCCGTTCGGCCTCGCCGTTTTCACCGTCAAGGGCGTGGCTGAGGCGGGCGTTACGCTGGAAGAGATCTTCATGGGATCCATGGCCTTCTTCTACATCATGTGCGTCTCGCTGCTGCTGATGATCCTGTTCCCGGTCATCACGCTGTTTCTGATCCGCTGATGGGGGAGTGACGGAAAAGATTTGCGCAGGTTTTGCCGATGGAGTGTTCCTGAAGTTTTGATCGTGGAAAGATTTGATTTCGAGCAGCATGGCACTGCAGGAGGGAAGGATATGGAAAAGATGTTTGACATGCCGACCTGCGGCGGTTGCCGCACGTGCGAATTGGCCTGTTCCTTCAAGCATACGGGGGAATTCGCTCCCATCGTTTCCAGCCTGAAGATCGTTGACAAGAGGGACGGCGTCGGTTTCTTCGTCTCCCTCGTGAAGGGGGAGGAGGGGGCCCGCCTGGCCTGCGACGGCTGCAAGGATCGGCCTTCGAGGCTCTGCGTGGATTTCTGCAAAGAGAAGGAAGACCTGGATCGAATGATCGATGACTTGATGAAAAAGGATTCTTGATTTTTTTCGGGATGGTCGGAAAGGAAGTGCGAAAATGACGAAAACCGTTGCCGTCATGGCTACGCTCGATACGAAGGGCGAAGAAGTCAAGTACGTCAAGAAGCAGTTCGGGAAGCGCGGCGTGAAGACGCTCGTCATGGACACGGGACTGCGCGGAACGCCGCAGGGTGTCAAGGCGGACGTGACGCGGGAGCAGCTTGCAGCCGCCTCCGGATCGACGGTGGAAAAGCTTGCGGCCATGGGCCGCGGCGAAGCCATCGAGGTCATGGTCAAAGGCATCGCCAAGGTCGTCAAGGAGCTGTACGGGCAGGGTAGGTTCCAGGGCATCATGGCGATCGGCGGCCTGGACGGGGCGCTGCTGACGACGGGGGCCATGCGCACCCTGCCGCTGGGCGTTCCCAAGCTGCTGCTGACGCCCGTCGCCCAGGGGAAGCAGCAGTTCGGACCCTTCGTGGGCACGACCGACATGGTCGTCATGCATTCCGTCATCGACATCCTGGGCGTCAACGAGATCAGCCGGAAGATCTTCGACAACGCGGTCGGCGCGATGGCCGGCATGCTGCGCATGGACGTGAGCACGACGATCGAGGGCAGGAACGTCATCGCCATGACGATGTACGGCAACACGACGCCCACGGCGATGCTCGCCAAGAAGCTTTTCGAGGAGAGGGGCTACGAGGTCGTCGTCTTCCATCCCAACGGGACCGGCGGCATGTCCATGGAGGAGATGATCGACCAGGGGCTCTTCAACGGCGTGTTCGACTTGACGACGCACGAGATCACGGACTGGCTCTACAACGGCCTGCACGCGGGCGGTCCCACCAGGCTCGACGCGGGCGCGAGATCCGGCGTGCCCCAGGTGGTTGTTCCCGGCTGCGTGGATTTCATCCTCATGGGGCCCATAGAGAAACTGGAGCCGGAATTCAGGAAGAGAAAGACCTACAAATTCAATCCGGCTGTCTCCCTGGTGAGCACGACCAGGGAGGAGATGGAGCACATCGCCTCCGTCATGGCCGAGAAGCTCAACCGCGCCAGGGGGCCGGTCCTCGTCCTGATTCCCCTCCGGGGTTTTTCCATGTACTGCCATCCGGGAGAGCCCCTGCACGATCCGGAACGCGACGGGGTATTCATCAAGGCCTTGAAAGGCAAGCTGAGCCCGCGGATCCGCGTCAAGGAAGTCGACGCCCACATCAACGATCCGCTTTTTGCGGAGACGTCGGTCGCCGAGCTTGCGAAGCTGATGGGGAGCTGAAAAGCCGCGGTGTCCGGAACGAAGCCGTTATCATGAAGATCCTGCTGAAACCGCTTGCTGAATTGAGCGGCTCGCTTTCCGAAAGGTCCTGCGAGGTTCCCGAAGGGCTGTCCGTGGAGAGGGTCCTTCGGGAGCTCGGCAGGCGGCACCCGCCGTTTCAGGAAGCGCTCTTCGACGAGCACGGCCGCGTGAAGGGCTTCATCAATGTCCTCGTCAACGGAAAGCGCGTGGATATGGCCCTGCAGGCCGACCTCCCCCTCTGCGAAGGGGACGAGATATCGCTCTTTTCGTACGTCGCCGGCGGTTGACGCAGCCCCGGGAGCCGTCCGCACCGGCGAGGATCCTCCGGCTGCCGGTTCTTTCCTTCCACGCCTCTATAACGGCTCTTCATGTACCGATCCGCTCTCTGGATCGGAATCCTCGTAAATCCCGGTATAACCCACGTCACAAAGGGCAGCCGTTTCCTGTCTGTCAGACATTATGACGAATGGAAGGGCGCCGCCGGGAAGGAGAGGCTTTCGAGGGAACGGGAGAAACAGACAACGCATCCGGACGTCAAATGGACAGTTTCCGAGTCGTCGACAGGGATGAGGTGGTATCTTTCATGACGACATCCTTGACTTTGCGTACGTGGATTCTCATGACCTTCTCGGCCATGGCCGCATCCTTCTTCTTGCAGCATTCGATCAGCGCCGCATGATGTTCGGCATAGATGTCGATGAAATGAGGATAGCTGACCGGCATGTACTGGTACCGGTAGATCCGCCTTTTCAACATGATGATGAGCTGGCACAGGCAGTCGTTGTCGGCCTTGTCGCGGAAAAAGCCGTGAAACAGCGTATTGTATTGAAGCCACGCCTGCATGTCGTGTTTCTTCGCCGCCTTGAGCATCTTCTTGTGAAGGCCTTCCAGGCGGGCGATTTCCTTCTTCGTCGCCTTCTCGACCGCCATCCTCACGGCAGCGCTCTCCAGCAACTCCCGGACATCGTAGATCTCCCCCAACTGGCGGCCGGAAAGTTTGATCACTTCGATGCCCTTGTTTCTCTGGAAGGTGATCAATCCCTCGGATTCGAGCTTCCGCAATGCCTCCCGAATAGGGTGACGGCTGACCCCGTAAAGGTCCGAGAGCTTTTTCTCCGTCAGGCGTTCGCCGGACATATGGCGTCCGAACGTGATGTCGTCGCGGATCTTTTCGTAGATGTCCTCACGGACTGATTTTTCAAGGCGTTTGCTGACCATGGCTCCGCAGGATGTCCAACAACCCTTTCAGCGGTCTGCAATTCGCACGGGATGGATGCACCGATGAAGCCCGTGCGCAATCGGGTTTTTCTCTACCGGGGAACCGATGTTTTGTCAAGGGCGGCATAGGACGGCATGGATGCGCCCCGAACGGCCGACGGCCTGCATCACGCGGAACCTGCGGGCAGGAGAATCGCCTGCAGTGCCGCCTGCCGCAGGTTCCGCCGATGCGGCGGCCGCGGTCGAAAGTGATTCTTTGTCGTGAGAATGATCTTTGCGCCGGATGAACGCCGTCGCGGAAAATCCATGCGAATCCTCGGGTCAGGAACATTCCGCTTGACAGGAGAGGGTATTTAGGACATAGAGCAAAATACGTATACAATATTTGCCACATTTTTGTGGCCGGCATCATTGCCGCCATCGTATCGATTCTTGATTGCGAGCACGAAGAGATCCCACGCAAAAAGGAACTGAGCTCGTGCCATTGATCGGATTACAGCTGGCTCCCCCTCGCCGTTCCGCTCTCCCGACAACACCGGTACGTTTTCCTTCGATTCTTCGCGCCGATCGGCTCGGCAGTTTCCTCCCAGATCAGCAAGCCCGACGACTTCGTCGTAATCGCTTCGATTCCTGCCTGTTCCAAGCGCCATCCTGCGCCGCGCCCGCGGCCAGGCCGCGCGGAGACCCGGCAGTTTCGCAGGAAGGACGGTCGCACGCTGAAGGCCGGGAGCGTCTTCAGAGAAGTACGGTCACGTAAAACGCAGCGAAAGGAGATTGGAGATGAAGAAGTTGAACGGAGGTCAGATTGTAGCCGAATGTTTCGAGAAGTTGGGAGTGGAATACTACTTCGGCTATAATGGTCACGGGATCTGGAACATTCTCAACGGTCTGCTGGACAAGCCGAAGATGAAAGGCATCCAGCCGAAGCATGAGGTTTCGGCCGTGAACATGGCGGACGGCTATTTCCGGGCGAAGCACAAGGTGGCGCCGGTCATGGCCAGCGTGGGACCGGGCGTTCTGAACATGGTATCGCCGACGGTGGGCGCGATGCTCGATTCTTCGGGAGTTCTTCTGATCCCGACGGGACCGCCCACGCACTATCTCGACCGTTCGAGCCTGGAGGAATTGAGCGTCCACGGCGGCGACGACATTCCGAACGTCTTCCGGCCGATCACGAAGAGGGTCTACTGGGCCATCCGTCCGGACATTCTTGCCTGGCAGCTGACGCAGGCCTACAAGCTGGCGGGGACGGGCCGGCCCGGACCGACGGCGGTCTACATTCCCTTCGACGTCTCGGCCCATGATCTGGAAGTCGATGAAAAGACCATGTTCCAGAAAGACGTCATCACGACGAAGATGGGCGGTGATCCCGAGCAGATCAAGGAGGCGGCGAAGCTGCTGGCGAAGGCGAAGAAGCCCCTCGTGCTGGCGGGAGGCGGAGTCCACGTCGCCGAAGCGTGGGGCGAGCTGAAGGAATTGATCGACGGGATGCAGATTCCGCTGGTCACGACGATGCCCGGCAAGGGCGTCGTCGCGGAGGACAACCCGCTTTGTCTGGGGCCCGTCGGACGGAGCGGCTGGGGAAGCGCCATCAACGCCACGAGAGAGGCGGATGTGGTGCTGGCCATCGGGAACCGGTTCTGCGACGCCAACACCTCCGGCTGGAGGAAAGGGGTGGTCTACAATTTCCCGGAAACGAAGCTGATCCATGTCAACATCGACCAACTGGACATCGGGAGAAGCTACCCCGCCGACGTAGGCATCGTGGGGGATGCGAAAACCGTATTGCGGCAGATCTTCGAGGGCCTCAAGGGGGTCTGGAAGGAAAACGAGAAGGCCCGCGAGCCCTGGGTCGCCAAGGCCAGGAAGTGGAAGGAAGAGTGGCTCGCGAAGATCGAGGCGGACAACCAGGGCAAATCCGACCCGATCACGACGAACCGCCTGGCCTACGAAATCAACCGCGCCCTTCCGAAAGACGCCAACGTGATCACGGACACGGGGGACATCCAGCAGGCCTATGAAGGATACGGGATCGTCCGGGAGCCGAACACCTTCTTCAACAACGCGGGCCTGGCACAGATGGGCTGGTCGGCGAGCGCCGTGATGGGCGTAAAGCTGGCGAGGCCGGACAAGGTGGCCTTGGCCATCGTGGGAGACGGATCGTTCCTCATGTCGAGTTACGCCATGGCGACGGCCGTCGAGTACAAGATCCCCGTGATTTGGGTTCTGATCAACAACTACGGGCAGAGCATCGAGCGGCACGGGCAGCTGATCAACTACGGACGCGAAGTCTGGTCCACCTTCCAGAAGACGGACGGGAAGGTCTCCAATCCGGATTTCGTGAAGATGGCGGAGTCCTACGGGGTGAAGGGGAAGAGGATCCACAGCTCCGACGAGGTGAAGGGGACGATTCAGGAGGCGATCAAGCTGAACGAGCCCTACCTCATCGAGGTCGTCACCGACCGCGAAGCGCCGACCTATTTCTCCCCCGGCATCACCCGCGGATATCCGGTGCGATGGGACAAACTGGAATACCTGAAGCAGTAGTGGTACAGACTTCCAATGAACGAAGGCGGTCTTGGGCGATGATCGGAAGGTTCTTCCGATCATCGCCCCCGAATCCTGTTTCTCACACTTAGGAATCATAAGAAGAGGGAGGCTAAAATTATGTCGAATAGAATGAGCAGAAGGCAATTTCTGAAGACATCCGCCGTAGTCGCCGGCGGAGCCGCGCTGATGGCATCTCCGGTGAAGACCGCCCATTCCCAGAGCGTCATCAAATGGAGAGGGCAGACCTGCTTCCCCTCCACCGTGGCACCCTACGGACCCTATAAGCAGGGCCAGACGGGACTGTTCGCAGGATTGAAACAGTGGTGCGACATGCTGTCCAAGAGGACCAACGGACGGCTGGTGATCGAATGGGCGGAGCCCGGTGCCATCGTTCCCATCACCGAGATCGACAAGGCTGTGGGACAGGGCGTCGTCCAGATCTCCTACGGCATGGGAAGCTATTTCGCGGGAAGAATCCCCGAGACGGACATCGAAACCGGCGGGATCTTCTTCTGGGAAGACGAGGCGCAGTGTTACGAGTGCCTTCACAAGTACGGTTTGTACAAGATGCTCCAGAAAACCTATGCCAAGCACAACATCTACTGGCAGCCTTTCCATACCAACGCCATTGTGGGTGTCGGAACGATGTTCCCGGCGCCGAATCCCGAAGCCATCAAGGGCAAGAAGCTCCGGACGTCCGGCATCTGGGGAGAGTACGTGAAGATGCTCGGCGGAACGCCGGTGGCGATTCCCTGGGGCGACGTCTACATGGGAGCGAAGCTGGGGACCATCGACGGCTGGGTGGCTGGCATCGCCGCGCTGGAAGAACTGAAGCTCAAGGAAGTCGCAAAAGGTGCGGTGATTTCCCCGGCTCCGAACAATGCCCTGTGCCAGCTGATCATCAACAAGACGGCTTATGACAAATTGCCCAAGGACATTCAGGAAATCCTCCAGAATGAGGCACCCCATTGGGCTTATGCCGCATCCAGCCATTGGCGCAACCAGTGCCTCTGGGTCATGCACAATGCACAAAAGGAATACGGCGCGAAGATCTACCGCTGGTCTGCGGAAGACACCGACCGGATCACCAAGATGGCCGTGGAAACGATTTATCCCAAGATGGCCGCAAAGAGCGCCGATTGCGCCGAGATGATCAAGGTGATCAAACAGCAGATGAAGGATTACGGAAGGCTGTAGCCTCCGACGGTGGTCCTTGTCACGCGTGCAGACGGAGAGGGGAGCCGGAGTGAACACTCTGCGGCGCCCCCTCTCCGTATTCCTGTGTTCCCACAGGATACAAGGAGTTCTCTATGCTGACGAAATTCTGTGATTTCATCGACAAAATCGTCATGCGAACGGGAAGCGTGGTGGGCTGGCTGATCATCCCGTTGTGCCTTCTCGTTGCCTACGACGTGTCCCTCCGCTACCTTCTCAACAGCCCGACGGTATGGGCGTGGGACATCAACGTCCAATTTCTCGGCGCGCTGGTGGCGATCGGCGGTTCGTACACGCTGCTCCAGGACGGGCATGTGGGCGTGGATGTGGTCACCACGCTTCTGTCCAGGAGGAAGCGGATCGTCGTCGAGATGGTTACCTCCGTCTTCCTCTTTCTCGGCAGCGGCGTCCTGCTCTGGTCCGGGCTTGAGCAGGCGGCTCTCTCGGTGAAGACGCTCGAGGTTTCCGAGACCTTCTTTGCACCGCCGCTCTATCCCCTCAAGATTTTGATCGCTTTTGGTTTTCTGCTCTTGTTCTTGGAGGGGATAGCGAAATTTCTCCGCAATTGGATGGCCTTGAAGGAGGGGGAGGAAAAGAAGCCATGAGTGTCGAACTTATCACCATATGCATCTGGGGCGCCCTGCTGATCCTGATGATGACGGGATTCTCCATCGCGTTCTCGCTGCTGGCGGTCTCCGTGATGGGCTACATCGTTTTCGTGGGTCCCAGCGCGCTGCCGAACCTCTATTCCGTCACCTATCGGAGCATCACCCTTGATATCTTCATCGCCGTTCCCCTGTTTCTCTTCATGGCGGTCATCCTGCAGGTGGCCGGGGTCGGCGAGCGCCTCTACGACACCATGCACAAATGGATGGGCGGCGTACGGGGCGGGCTTGCCATCGGCACGGTGATCATCTGCACGGTCATCGCGGCCGCCACTGGCCTGGGCGGAACCGGAACCGTCATGATGGGTCTGCTGGCCTTTCCGGAAATGATGAGGCGGGGCTACGACAAGAGAATGGCCCTGGGGTGCATCCCCGCGGGCGGGGCCTTGGGCCCCCTGATCCCTCCCTCCGTTCCGGCGATTCTCATCGGCGGCCTGGGTGGGCTGTCCACGGGTAAGCTCTTCATGGCCGGGATCATTCCCGGGCTCCTCTGTTCCTTCTTGTTCTGTTGTTACATTGCCGTGAGATGCTTCTTGCAGCCGGAGCTCGGTCCGCCGATACCCCGCGAGGAGCGGGTGGGGTGGAAAGAGAAATTCGCGGCGCTCGAAGGCGTCATGTCGCCGCTGATCCTCGTGGTCCTGGTGCTCGGCGGCATCTATACGGGCGCCTTTACTCCGAGCGAGGCGGGCGGGGTCGGCGCCGTCGGCGCCCTGGTCATTGCGGGGATCAACGGCAACCTGAACTTCAAGAAGATAAAAGAAGCCGTCATGATCACCTTCAGCGTGAACGCGATGGTCATGTGGATCGTTATCGGCGGCGCCACCTTCTCCTCCGTGTGCGGCATCACGGGCATCACGAATTTCATGAGCAACCTCCTGAGCGACCTTCCGATCGGCCGCTACGGGATCCTGTTCCTCATGATGTTTATCCTCTTCGTCGAGGGATTGTTCATCGACGGAACCGCCATCACGATGATCTCGCTGCCGATCATGCTGCCGGCGGCCATCAAGCTGGGTTTTGATCCCCTGTGGTTCGCCTTTCTCTTCAACATGAACATCATCATCGGCATGATCACGCCCCCCTTCGGCTACAACCTGTTCTACATGAAGGGGCTGAAGCTCAAGGACGTGAGCATGATGGACATTTACGTCGGCGTTTCTCCTTATATCCCCCTGATGGTGCTTGCGCTTTTGCTGTGCGTCTTCTTCCCCCAGCTGGCACTCTGGATTCCGAACATGATGGTGAAATAGCCGAAAAAAGGAGATTTCCATGAAACCATTTGAAAAATTATTCACCCCGGGACGGATCGGCTCGCTTGAAATCAGGAACCGAATCGTCATGAACGCCATGGGGGCGCTTCTCGAAGACTTGGACGGCAGCGTGGGCGAAAGAATCACCCGCTATTATGAGGAACGCGCGAAGGGCGGCGCAGGGCTGATCGTCTCATCCCACACCAGAGTCGTGCCCCACCCCCGGCGCGAGGGCTTCATGGGAATCGCCATCTGGGACGACCGGTTTATCCCCGGCTGGAAGAATCTGGCCGAAAGAGTCAGGCGGCAGGGCGCGAAGTTCTTCATCCAGCTGGGCCATGACGGCCGGCAGGGGCGTTCCATCGGGAAGAACGGGCAACTGGAGAGGGTCGCCCCTTCTCCGATCGCCTGCCCTTACGTCCGCGAGGTCCCCAGGGAGCTGAGCATCGCAGACATCGAGGAGATCGTCGAGCAGTTCGGTCTCTCGGCCGCCCGGGCGAAGGAGGCCGGCATCGACGGAGTGTGCATCCACGCCGCACACGGGTACCTGATCGCCCAGTTTCTTTCTCCGTCGGCGAACAAACGCACGGACCGGTACGGCGGCACGCTGGAGAACCGCCTGAGGTTCCCGCGCGAGGTCATCCGGACGATCCGGAAAAAGGTCGGGAGCGATTACCCGGTGGTTCTCCGCATGAACGCCTTCGAGCCGGTGCCGGACGGACTGATCCTGGAGGACGCGAGGGTCATCGCATCGCTCCTGGTACGGGAAGGGCTGGACGCCGTGGATGTCAGTGCGGGAACCTACGCCAGCATGCCGACCATGCTTCCGCCGACGGAAATGAGGCCCGGATTCAATGTAGCCGGCGCCGAGGCCGTCAAACGGTCTGTGAGCGTTCCGGTCGTGGTCAACGGGCGGATCAACGATCCGCTTCTGGCGGAGCAGATTCTGGAAGAAGGGCGGGCGGATTTCGTAGGCATGACCCGCGCCTTCCTGGCCGATGAGGAATGGCCGAACAAGGCCAAAGCAGGCCGTCCGGAGGACATCCGCAGGTGCATCGGCTGCTGCCAGGGGTGTCTCCATCCCGAAGGCATTTTTGCGGGCAAGGCGATTTCCTGCGTGCTCAACCCCACGGTGGGCAGGGAGGATGAAACGCGGATCCTGCCGGCATCCAAAGCGAAAAAAGTCCTGGTCGTCGGCGGCGGTCCCGCCGGTTTGGAGGCGGCCCGCGTGGCCGCATTGCGCGGCCACGACGTCACCCTTCTGGAAAAGAAGGGTTCGCTGGGCGGGCAATTCATCCTCTCCGCCTACGCCCCCTACCGTCAGGACAATGCCATGGCGGTCGGATGGCTCTCCCTGCAGGCGGAGAAGAACGGCGTCCGGATCGAAAGGAACACGGAGGCGACGCCGGAGCTGATCGAGGAAAGAAAACCGGACGTCCTGATTCTCGCCACCGGGGCGACGCCGGTGCCCGCGGACGTTCCGGGAGGCGGCGGGCCGAACGTGGTAACCGCGGTCGATGTCCTGGCCGGGGCGGCGCGGGTATCGGGCAGGGTCGTGATCGTGGGAGGCGGAATGGTCGGCTGCGAGGCAGCCGACTACCTGAGCGAGCGCGGCTGCAAGGTCACGCTGATCGAAATGCTCGCCGACATCGCAAGGGACTGCCCGGTCACCTCGAAAGGGCTCCAGACCGAGCGGCTGAAGGCATACGGCGTGACGGTGGTCACGTCGGCCCGTCTGGCCGCGATTTCCGGTGATCAGGTCACGATCGTGCGGGGCGAAAAAGAGGAAGCGATCCGGGGCGTGGACACCGTCGTACTGGCCATGGGGATGAAGTCCTCGGAGCCCCTTTCCGCTTCCGTGGCGGGAAAGAAGATGGAAATTCATGTGATCGGTGATGCGAAGGAACCGCGCAAGATCTCCCATGCGATTTCGGAAGGGGCGGCGGTCGGCCGGAGCATATAGCCTTTGCGGACCTTCCGCGCTCGCGGAAAACAGGGGACCGGCGGGCGGCGACGTCGTTGAAGGGGCAGCGCTGGGGCTTGGAATGGAGGGAAGGGCGTTGGGAACGTTGGAAACAGAGGTCGTCATCATTGGTGGCGGTTTTACCGGAGTAGCGATCGCCCGGGAGCTGTCGAGATACAAGGTCGACGTGATTCTCGTGGAACGGAGCGGGGAACTGGCCGCCGGCGCCAGCAAGGCGACGCTGGGGCACATCTACACAGGGCTCAACATGGTCGGTTCCATGATCCTGAAGAGCGTGGTCCTGCCTCCGGGGACGCCGCTGACGGTCGAGAACGTGCACGATACGAAGGCGCTGGTGAACCAGTGGAACGAGGAAGGCTTTGACGAGTGGGGCCGGATTCTGGACGATCTTGGTGTGGAGCACAAGAACACGCACCTGCTGATCGTCGGGAAGAACAAGGAGCACGCCGAAGACTTCAAGAAGTACCTCATGCTGGGCCGGATGGCCGGCGGCATCTACGCGGATTTCGAGCAGGTCGGCAGGGACAGGATTTTCGAGCTCGAGCCGCACATCAGCAGGGATATCGAAACGGCCCTTTACGCCAAGGACCACATCATCGACGTCTTTCCCCCCGAGCTCGTCATCGCCATCGCCGAGAATGCCGTCGAGAACGGAACCAGGATCCTGTTGAACGCCGACGTCACGGGGATCACCAGACACCAGAATTCCCAGACGGTGCAGACGACGAACGGCGCGATCAAGACGAGATTCGTCGTCAACGCGGCGGGCGGATGGGCGGACAAGGTCGCGGACATGGGCGGGAGCCGGAACTGGGGGCTGAAATTCAACAAGACGCAGCTCATGTTCCTGGATCGCAGGCTGAATCCGCTCCTGAACGGCGCCGTGCGGTGGCCGAACAAACCGGGGCAGATCGAGGTGGTGGAGAGAAGGATCGACAACATCATGGTCGAATGCGGGACTTACGATCCCACGGAAGACCCGGGAGACACGGGGACGATGCGCGAGGATATGCTGAAGGGACTGGCGATCGGCAGAACCCTGCTTCCGGGCATATCGGAGAAGGACGTGATCGCCGCCTTCGCCGGCGTCCGGTTCTTCAACACCCGCACCCCGGGGGACCATATCGTGGAATTCCCGCCGGACAATCCGCTTTTCCTGAACGTCATCATCCGGCTTCCCGGCATCATCGGGGCGCCGCCGATGGCCCGCTACGTCGTCGAGATGCTGAAAAAAGCCGGACTCGAGCTGGCGCCCAACGAGAAGTTCGATCCGATCCGGAAGCCGTTCCCGAGGATCCGGGGCGCCGGCATCGAAGAGCGACAGCGGCTCGCGGCGGAAAGCCCCGCGTTCGGGCGCGTCGTCTGCCGGTGCGAAGAGGTGACGGAGGGAGAGATCGTGGAGGCCGTCCGCCGCGGCGCCCGGACCGTCGACGGCGTGAAGATGCGCACGCGGGCCTCCATGGGGCGCTGCCAGGGGAATTTCTGCAGCGCGAAGATCGCCGCCATCCTGGCACGGGAGATGAAGCAGCCGATTGAAGCAATAACGAAAAAGGGAACTCGATCGAATTATGCGGGATAGGGAGGCAACCACGGGCGGTTGACGCGCCTTCCCGGAAGGAGCAGAAATGGATTTTCGGAAATCACTGGATGTTGCCATTATCGGCGGCGGACCGGCCGGCGTTTCGGCGTGCCTCGAACTCGCGGGAACGCAGAGGGGCAAGGTCGCGCTGTTTGAAAGCGGGCCGGAGCTGGGAGGGATTCCCCGCACCTGCCACGTCTTCTTCGGGATGCGGGATCTGGGAAGGCTGCATACCGGACCGGCATACGCGAGAAAGCTGGACCGTCTCGCCAGGAGGACTTCGACCGAGATTCACGTGAACGCGACGGTCATGCAGATCGTTCCCGGAGAAAACGGCGCGCCTCACCGTCTTCAGGTGGGATCTCCGGAAGGCTATGCGATGTACGAGGCGCGGACCGTTCTCCTTGCGACGGGATGCTACGAGAGTCCCCGCGACACGCGGTTGCTTCCCGGCCTCCGGCCCGCGGGCATTTTCACGACGGGATCGCTGCAGGAACTGGTGAGGAACTGCGGTTCGAAGCCGGGAAAGCGGGCGATCATCCTGGGGAGCGAGATCGTCGCCCTGTCCTGCGTACTCACCCTCCGTCATGCCGGCACGGCGATCGAGGGGCTGGTGGAGGAAGACGATGAAGTACAGACCTATCCCTGGTTGGCGCGTTCCATGGGCGGGATGCTGGGGATCCCCCTCTACACGGGGACGTCCGTGCAGGGCATCTTGGGAACCAAGCGGGTGGAAGGGGTCCGGCTGATGGACCGCCGGACCCAGAAGATCCAGGATGTGGCGTGCGATGCCATCATCCTCACGGGCAGGTTCCGCGCCTATTCTCCCCTGATCGACGGTACGCCGATCGGATACGACCCTGCGACGTACGGGCCCGCCGTCGACATGAATCTCATGACGACCGTGCCCGGCATCTTCGCCGCGGGAAACGTGTTGCGCGGCGCCGATATGCACGATCTGTGCGCGCTGGAAGGCAGGCGCGCGGCGCGGGGCATCGTTGCCCATCTGAAGGGCGAGGGGACGAGCGCCGGCCGCCGCATACCGGTTTCGGCCGAAGATCCCGTCCGTTACGTGGTGCCGCAGAGGATCCTTCCGGAGGAGACGAAAGCCTGCCGGTCCTCCCTTTTCCAGGCCGGTCCCTCCATTCAACTGGCGCACGCGGTCAAACAGGGGGTGTTCGAGGCCTGGTCCGGGTCGGAAGTCATCTGGCGGAAACCCTTCAAGCGTCTTCCGGGGAACACGCGGATCCCGCTGCCCCTCGAAGAGTTCAACTGGCGGAAGGCGGATCGCGAAAGAGGGGTCGTGCTGAAGGTGGCGGCCTCCTGAACTCCGGGGTTCCGCCCGATGCGAAACGCACCATGAGCGAAGGAGAAGCAAAGATGCTGTCCGGGAATCCGAAAATCGGTTTCATCGGTTTTGGCGAAGTGGCCTACAACTTTTCGCTGGGCCTGAAAGAGGCGGGCATCGAAAGAATCGCCGCCTACGACAAGGCGGCAACGGACCCGGCCTGCAGCGAGATCGTCCGGAGGCGGGCGTCCGGCGCCGGCGTGCAGCTGGTTTCGAGCCTCGAAGAACTGATCCGCCAGTCCGAATTGGTCTTTTCGTCGGTATGGGGGAATCTCGCGCTGAAGGTCGCAGGCGAGGCCGCCCGGCATATGGGACCGGAAAAGATGTTCGCCGATCTCAACAATTCCACGCCCGCGGCGAAGAAGCAGGCAGGCGAAGCGGTCAACGCCCGGGGAGCCAAATTCGTCGATGTCGCGGTATTCGGCACGCCTGCAAAAGAAAGGCACAAGGTGTTCATGTGCGTTTCCGGCGACGGGGCCGAGGAGTTCAGGCGCGTCATGAGCGGATACGGCATGGTCATGGACCTCCTGCCGGGTGAAGCCGGGAAGGCGACGACCATCAAGACCCTGGCGAAGATCTATTACCTGGGGGCTCAGACACTGTACCTGGAGCTCGCCGTCAGCGCGCGGAAGGCGGGGTGCGACATCGAAACGCTGGCCCCCCTTCTGGCGAATCCCACGGCCGGGATCCCGCGGAAGGATGAACTGGCTTTCTGGGCGGTCCGCGGCGGCATCCACGCCAAGCGGAAGACGGCGGAACTTCAGGATTATGTGCCGGCGATCCGGGAATGGGGCGTGGAGCCGATCATGATGGAGGCGGCCCTGGAACGGCTGGAGCTCACCGCCCGTTACCAGCTGCACGAGCACTTCAAGGGCGAGCTGCCACCCCTTTCGGAACTGGAGACGATGATCGAAGCCATGGAAAAAATCGGCGCCGAAAAGAACATCGGGCTGAAATAGCGGGGACGCGGGTTTGCCGGCGACGGTCCGTTCCGGCACCCTGAATGGATTCTGAAGCGAAAGGAGCGATGAAAATGGAGGAACCGATCGGATTTGTCGGACTGGGGACCATGGGATTCCCCATGATGTCGCAGCTGGCAAAGGCGGGCACACAGGTCTTCGCCTACGACGCCGATCCGGCCGTTCTCCAGCGCGCCGGCAAAGTGGCCGGCGTAGAAGCGGCGGCGAGTCCGCGGGAGGCGGCGGAGCGGAGCGGGATCGTCTTCACCTGCCTGCCGAACGACGCCGTCGTCGACGCCGTATACCGGGGAGAGGGCGGCATTCTGGAAGCGGCCCGGGAGGGGCTGATCACCTGCGACTGCTCGACCGTCCATCCCGACACCACCATGGCCCTGGCCGCCGCGCTGAAGTCCAGGGGAACGATCCACATGGACACCACGATGCTGGGCAGCAAGCCCCAGGCGGAGACGGGAGAGGTGTTCTTCATCGTGGCGGGCGAGGAGAGAGCCCTGCCCCGCATCAAGCCGGCCCTGGACATCATGGGGCGCATGCATGTCTACACCGGCCCGAGCGGCACGGGAAACAAGGTAAAGCTCATCCACAACGCCCTGGGGAACCTGAACCACGTGGCGGCCGCCGAGGCGCTTGCCCTGGCCGTTCGGAGCGGCGTGGACCCGCAGGTCTTCTACTCGGTGGTGAAGACCGGCGGCGGCCAGGCCTATTCGCGCGCCTTCGACGTGAAGGGAGCGTCGATGCTCGCAGGCAATTTCACGCCGCGCTTCAAGCTGTCCCTCGCGGCCAAGGACTCGCGCCTGGCCATGCAGCTTGCCGACCAACTGGGCGTGCCGACTCCCGTGCTGGCCCTGGGGCGGGACCATCTGCAGGAGGCCGAGGATGCGGGCTACGGCGATCTGGACACCGCCGCCGTGTGCAAGGTGATCGAAAAGCGCATCGGCCGCACCCTGTCCGGGAAATAGGCGGCGCGGCGCCGACCCGATGCCGAACCGGCGCCGCGTCCTTGGAACCAACAATAGACGGGAGGATGAAAGATGAAGACTTACAAGATCCAGGTATTGCCGTTATCGTCGATGGAGTTGGACAAGGCCGTGCTCATGTACCGCTTTCACTACGGACAGAAAATCCAAGTTCCCAATGTGGTCTGGTATATTGAGGGAGCGGACAAGAACATTCTCGTGGACACCGCCGCGGATGCAAGGCTTGCGACCGACTTCAGGGGACTCCCCGCCAAAGAGATCATGCCCTTCGAGGAGTCGCTGAAGAGCGTCGGGCTCAAACCGGAAGATGTCGATATCGTCATCCAGACGCATCTCCAGTGGGACCATTGCGCGAACACGCAGAAGTGCAAGAACGCCAAGGTCCTGGTTCAGGAGGAGGAGTTGCGGTTCGCCTACGCGCCCCATCCCATCCTGGCCCCCACGTACAAGAAGAGCCTTTTTACGGGACTGAAATTCGTCGTGGTCAAGGGTTATCAGGAGATCCTCCCGGGAATCGAGCTCATTCCGACGCCGGGGCATACGCCGGGCAACATGTCCGTCGCCGTGAACACGAAGGGGGGAAAGGCCGTCATCACGGGGTTCTGCAGCACCAAGGAGAATTTCGCCCCTCCCAAGGGCGCTTCCGAGGAATTGAGAGAGCTGACTCCCGTCATCGCGCCGGGCATCCATCTGAATGCCGTGGACGGCTTTGAAAGCGTTCTTCTGGTGAAGGGCATCGCCGACACGGTGCTCGCGTGCCATGATCCGTCCTTCCTGGAGCCTCAGACGATATCCTGACGGAAGGTTCGCGGAGAGAGATCGAGGCCTGCCTGAATTTGACCGCGGAGACGATGGACGGATGCGGGGGCGGGAACCTTTCGGCGCCGTCCGCAGTCGCCGAGATCGAACCACAGGCCTGATTTCCCTCCGGGAGTCGGGCCTGTGTCATGTAAGAAATACATCTGCCGCCGCTGTGCGGAATGGAGATGGACAATGGAATTCGAAAATCTGTTTCGCCCCGGGAGATTGGGGACACTGGAGCTGAAGAACAGGATCGTGATGCTCCCCATGGGGACCATCCTCTGCGGGGAGTGGGGTGAAGTGACCCAGGGGTTGATCGACTGGTATGCGATCAGGGCCAGAGGCGGGGCGGGGCTCGTCATGGTCGAGGTCTGCATGGCCGAGACCGCCGTCGATCCCCGGCGATTGCTTCCGTGCATTCTGAGGGCGGACGACAACGCCTTCATCCCCGGCCTGGCCTGCCTGGCGGATGCCGTCCACGAAAACGGGGCGAAAATCGGCATACAATTGACCGCCGGAGGCGGCGCCCAGGCAAGCGGCGGCGCCTGGCTGCCCGGTCTTGAGGGGACTCAGAACGTCGAGCAGGTATCGCCTTCCGGGGTTCCGGCCTACGGCGCCGCCATGCATGGATCCGTGCAGCAGCCAAGGATCCTGTCCATCGAAGAAATAGAAAAATGCATCGAACTCTGCGGAGACTCGGCACGCCGCGTAAAGCGGGCCGGGTTCGACATGATCGAGATCCATGCCCACGAGGGCTATCTCATCGCACAATTCATGTCCCCCTACTTCAACAAGAGAACGGACAAATACGGAGGCAGCCTGGAAAGAAGATGCCGGTTCCTGATGGAAATCGTGGCGGCGATGAAGAAAGCGACGGGCCCCGGTTTCCCCATCACGGTGAAATATTCCATCGACGAATTCATCCCCGGCGGCCGGGACGTGAAGGAATCCCAAGAGATCGCCAAGATGCTGGAAGAAGCGGGGGTGAGCGGTCTGAGCTGCTCCATCGGCGTATACGGCTCCCGGGTTCCCCCGGTGCCCCCCTACTATGTGCAGCGGGGCAGCCTGGTGTACATGACGGAAGCCATCAAGGAAGCGGTCGGAATCCCCGTGATGTCCGTGGGGCGGCTGGACGAACCCGAATTGGCGGAAAAGGTCCTGAGGGACGGCAAGGGCGATTTCATCGGGTTGGGGAGAGCCCTCATCGCCGATCCGGAATGGCCCCTGAAAGTGCAGGAGGGACGGATCGATGAAATCCGGAAGTGTCTCGCCTGCAACGAATGCCGCGTAACCATCCATACGCCGCACCCCATACGGTGCGCCGTCAATCCCCTTGCGGGGAGGGAGAGCAAGTATCCCTCCGTCGGGAAAGCGGAGATGCGGAAGAAAGTCGTGGTGGTCGGGGGCGGACCGGCCGGCATGGAGGCCGCCCGCACCGCCGCGTTGAGAGGCCATGAGGTCGTTCTCTTCGAAGCGGAGGCGAAACTGGGCGGGATGCTGCGTTGTGGTTCCGTTCCTCCGCACAAGGAGATTCTCCGTTCGGTCCCCGAATACTACGAGCGGGAACTCCACCGCCTCGGCGTGCGGGTCAAATTGAGCGTGAAGGCCGCTCCGGACCTCATCATGCGCGAGAAGCCGGACTGCGTCATCGTCGCCAGCGGCGGCGTCGCCTTTCTCCCGGACATTCCGGGGATCGATCGGCCGATCGCGGTGAACGCCCTCGACGTGCTCTCCGGCCGGAAGGACACCGGAGAGACGGTGGTGGTGGCGGGAGGGGGCGCCGTAGGATGCGAAGTGGCGAACTTCCTGGCCCAGCAGGACAAGAAAGTGACAATCGTCGAAATGCTGGACACCGTCGGACAGGACATGGACAGCTGGGTGTGGGTGTGCCTGAGCGCCGAACTGGCCGAGAAGAACGTGAAGATCGTGAAATCGACGAAGATTGAGGAAATTACCGGCGACGGCGTCGTCCTGATGGGCAGGAACTGGAACAAGACTTTCCTGAAGGCCGACAACGTCGTCCTGGCACTGGGCCTGAAGCCTTCGGAGGGTCTGGCCCGGGAGCTCCGGGGAAGCGTGAAAAAGGTTTTCGTGATCGGCGATGCCCAGCAGCCCCGGCGGATACAGGAAGCCGTTTACAGCGGGTTCCTGACGGCGTACAATATTTAGCTGAAGGGTCAGCGAAGAGTAGAAAAATCTCCCGGCCGCGGTTTGGCGGGGTCATCATGAAGAGAGGTCCGATTTCATGGAAAACGTTACAGGGAAATTGTCCGCCTTTGCAGCCGATCTGAAGATCGAAGACCTGGACTGCAAATTGGTGAGCCGTTTCAAGACCTATCTGCTGGACGCCGTCGGGTGCGGACTGCACGGCCGCTCCCAGCCCTGGGCCCGCGCCGTCAACCGATTTGTGAAGGCGCAGAAGGGGAGCCGGGAAGCGACGCTCTGGCGGGAGAATTTTCGCGGCCCCTGCGCCAACGTCGCCCTGGGACTGGGCGTGATGATCCACGGCTTCGATTTCGACGACTACCACAACGCCAAGATCCATCCGGGGGCTCCCGTCATTCCGGCGGCGTTCACCGTGGGCGAGTGGAAAGGGGTGTCGGGGAAGGACATCCTGACGGCGATGGTGGCCGGATACGAAACGATGATCCGCGTCAGCCTGGCGACGGGACCCAATGCCTCACGTCTGAGGGGATGGCACCTGACGGGTACGACGGGAACATTCGGGGCGGCGGCCGCCGCTGGAAGGCTTCTCGGCCTCGGCGGAGACAAGATGGCCAATGCCTTGGGCGTCGCGGGGGCGCAGTCGGCGGGCCTGTGGGCGTTTACGGCGGACGGCTCGATGACCAAACGGTTCCATGCGGGAAGGGCCGCTCAGAGCGGCGTGATGGCGGCAATTCTCGTCCGGGGAGGCTTCACCGGGCCGACGTCGATTCTGGAGGCCGCCGACGGCGGTTTCTGCCGGGCCACATCGGACGACGTGGATTTTTCCCTCGCGACGAAGGATCTCGGAGCCCGATTCCTGAGCGGCGACACGAACATCAAACCCTATTCCTGCTGTGCAAGCTCCCATTCGGCCGTCGATGCCGTGTTGGCCCTGAAGAGGGAACACGGTTTTCAGGCCGCGGAGGTCGAGAAGGTCGTCGTGAAGACGGCCCGGGGAGTGCAGCTGCAATGCGGCTTCGAATATCAGGCGAAGGGCGTGGTGCAGGCGCAGATGAGTCTCCAGTACATCGTCGCGGTTACCCTGCTGGAAAACACGGCACTCCTGGAGCAGTTCTCGGACGCCAAGATCGCCGATCCCGCGGTCGTCGCCCTGGCCAAACGCGTCGAAGTTGCCGTGGATCCCGACATCGACAAACTCTATCCGAAGCGGTATCCCAACCGGGTGGAGATCATCCTGAGAAACGGGCAGCGATGGGAAACAAGGGTCGATTTCCCGAAAGGCTCCGTGGAACAGCCGATGACCTTCGACGAAGTGGCGGGCAAGTTCCGGAGCCTGGCGGGCGGAACCATGACGGCGTCCGAGGCGGATCGGATCGTCGAAGCGGTGGACGGCCTGGAAAAACTCACGGACATTAGAGACCTGACCCAATTGTTGGCGTAAATACGGTATTTTCGATCCTGGAGGACCGTTGCCGGGGGACACCGGTTGAAGCTCTCCGGAGCAAGCTCCGGAGAATCTTCGATTCCATGGAAGGGATCTCAAACATGATTCGCTCGCATCCCCCGCAGCAAGCTGCGAGGAATGCGCTCGCTGCCGGATTCAAGATCGGCATCACCAGAGGGATTCCATCATTCCATCCACCCCCGGAGCCTTGCAGAAGGGGCGGATATCCCCGGGCGGCTGCGGGGGCCGTTCCCGATGACGGTTCCCGCGGACCTCTCATTGCGAAACATCCACTCGATGCCCGCTCGTCATATTCCTTCCCATCCAATATAACTATAATTTTTATTAATGCCTCCAACACGGAAAAACTGTATCCGCCCACCCGCTTCTGTGGTAAATCCGATATCCGAGATGCAGGGGGAATTCCTCTGCAATCCAATCGGCCTTCGCAGCAAAAAATGGATGACTTTTCTCTATGAAGGGGAATGAAGATGATCCCTTGGGCTTATTGATGCATCGGATGAGCCTGCAGGACAGTGTTCGTGGCGACCGGTTGAAGGTTCCGAAAAAAGCCGTTGAAGGGGGTTGACAGATGCAGCAGATGGACAATTTCACGTTCGGGGTGACGGTGCTGATCGTAGGGATGGGAGGGACGATCCTGACGCTCTGGATCATGAGCCTGATCATGACGCTCCTGATGAAAGTATTTCCTTACAAGGAAGAGGAGCAATCGAAGTAATCGTTCGGTCAAGAAGGAGGCGTACGTCATGGTTGAGGCGATAATGAACGGGTTGTCTGGGCTGGTGGCGGGGTTCGTGCACCTGCACTGGTCGAACCCGATCATGTTTGTGATCGGCGGAGTGCTGTTATATCTGGGGATCAAGAAGGGATACGAGCCGCTGCTGCTGGTGCCGATCGGATTCGGCTGCATCCTGGTGAACATCCCGCTGGCGGACCTGATGGGGAAGGAGGGGTTCCTGCGGACGATCTACGATGCGGGTGTGATGACGGAGCTGTTTCCGCTGCTGATCTTCATCGGGATCGGGGCGATGACGGATTTCACGCCGCTATTGCAGAACCCGATGACGTTCATGCTGGGGGCGGCGGGCCAGTTCGGGATATTCCTGACGCTGGCGCTGGCCTTGTTGCTGGGATTTCCGCAGTTGGACGCGGTGTCGGTGGGGATCATCGGGGCGTGCGACGGACCGACGGCGATCTACGTGACGTCTCAGTTTGCGCCGCACCTGCTGGGGGCGGTGTCGGTGGCGGCGTACTCGTACATGTCTTTGGTGCCGTTGATCCAGCCGCCGATCATGCGGATGCTGACGACGCGGAAGGAGCGTGAGATCCGGATGAGCAACGAGGGTCTGAAGCCGGTCTCGAAGACGACGAAGATCCTGTTTCCGATCGTGATGACGATCGCGGGGGGCATGATCGCGCCGATGGGATTGCCGCTGATCGGGACGATCATGCTGGGGAACCTGATGAAGGAGTCCGGGGCGGTGGCGCGATTGACGAACGCCTCTCAGAACGAGATCGCGAACATCGTGACGCTGCTTTTGGGGATTTCGATCGGGGCGACGATGGACGGGCGGATGTTTTTGAAGGGGCAAACGCTGATCATCCTGGCGCTGGGATTCCTGGCGATCTGCCTGGACACGGTGTGTGGGGTGTTGTTCGGGAAGCTGATGAACCTGATGTCGGGAGGGAAATTCAATCCGCTGATCGGCGCGGCGGGGATCTCGGCGTTTCCGATGTCGGCGCGGGTGGTCCAGCGGGAGGGCCAGAAGTGGAACAAGAAGAACCACCTGCTGATGCATGCGATGGGCGCGAACGCGGGCGGTCAGGTGGGTTCGGTGATGGCGGCCGCGGTCATGCTTTCCATCCTCCGCGGCATGGGCATCATCTGATCGGACTGTCGAATCCGATTCCCTGCTGTCGCTGGGCACGCATCCCGTACGCCTCAGTCCTCGGACTGAGGCGCCTTGCAACCGGGCATTTCTGCGCAACCTGAAGGGAGATGGACCAACGAGTCTGTCGAAAAAGCTGCTCCTCCGGAACTATCCGGAGGAGCTTTTTTTACCGGCGGGATTCCGTCGCACCGGCTTGAAAGCGCGCTTGATAACCGGTGTCATATCGTTTATAAAGGCACACTCTTCTGTACGGAATCGCTGTTGGGGAGGTCCTCTTTCATGGGTATCATGGAAATCACGGCAACGGTCATCTTCCTGGCGAGCATCCTAGTCGTCATCACGGGCTGGTTCGACAGCGTCATTGCGGCGCTCCTGGGCATCGTCGCCATGGTCTGCTTCGGCGTCATGACGGACGTCGACGCCTTCAAGTTCGTGGATTGGAACGTCATCGCCATCCTGCTGTCCATCTGGACGATTTCTGGATTCTTCGGGAAATCGGGGGTTCCCGATTATCTCTCGGCCGTCGTGTTGAAGCTCTCCGGGGGAAACGTGCCGCTGTTCATCGTCGGCGTCGGGGCCCTCGCCGGAGTCGTCTCCATGCTGATCGACAACGTGGTCGTCGTCCTGATGTTCGCCCCCGTCATCTTCCACGCCTGCCGCCGTTTCAAGTTTCCCGCCTTCGGACCCACGCTGTTCATGGGGATGTGCGCGAACTTCATGGGGACGGCCATGCTGCTGGGCGACCTGCCGCCGCAGATGCTCCACAGCGTCTCGAAGATCGAATTCTGGGGCTTCATCTGGCTCATGGGAAGACCTTCTTCCTTTTTCATCCTGCTGGTCGCCTACATCGTGACCTGCGGTTTCTTCTATTGGCGGTTCCGGAAGGACTTCGATTCGATCAAGATGGATCTCGCGTGCATGGCGAATGAAAACCCGCTCGATCACATCAAGGACAAGCCCTTTGCGGTCGCCGCCTGCAGCATCTTCGGACTCACGATCCTTGCCATGGCGTTCCGGCAGGTGTTCGGATTTCATCTGGGTTTCATCGCCATGTGGGGAGCCCTCGGCAGCATCCTCTTCTTCACGCTTTTCAAGGACCGCTTCACCGTGGAGATCCCCGACGTGGAGGAGATCCTGAAGGAGCTCGACTGGCGCGCCGTCTTCTTCTACGTTTCCCTGTTCGCGCTCGTGGGCGGCCTCGAGCACGCCGGCGTGATCAAGCTCGTCGTGGCGGGGATCACGCCGCTGATCAGGGACAGCATGACCGTGGGCGCCACCGTCCTCTACTGGGTGACGGCGCCGATCGTGGGGATCGTCGAGCACGACGCCTATATCCTGACCATGCTCTACGTCGTCCGCGATCTCGGCGTCCAGGGGATCAATCCCTGGCCCCTGTACTGGATGCTCCTGTGGGCGGGCACCCTGGGGAGCAACCTGACGATTGCAGGGGCACCGGCGCTTTTCGTGGCCAAGAGCCTGGCCGACAAGGAAGACCAGCGGGCGAGCACCCTGAAGGAATTCCTGACCATGTCGGTTCCCTATGTGCTCGTTTCCCTGGTCGCCTGCTACATCCCGGCGATGATCGTGTGGGTGTTGCCCTTCGCCAACTGATCCGCACGGCGGGACGCGAAGGTTTTCCCGGAGGCGCTTTCCATGCATCTGCCTTCACGAGCCCAAGTCAAGTTCTGGACGGGACTGACCGCCGTCAAGTACCGCCGGGAGGAAGGACTCTTCCTCGCCGAGGGCGCCAAGGTCGTGCGGGAAGCGCTCCGCAGCGACTGGGAGATCGAATCCCTGCTCCTGTGGGACGAGCGGCGCGACCGCCACGAGGAGCTGCTGGGAGACGCCTGCGAGCGGATCGACTGCTATGCCCTCCCGGAGAAGGACTGGCGTCGCCTGAGCCAGGACGAGACGCCCGAAGGCCTCATCGCCGTCGTCCGCACGAAGGTCCTTTCCGTCGCAGACGTCACGGCGGAAGGGTTGGCGGGAAGGGGGCCGCTCCTGATGCTTCACCGGATCGGGAATCCCGGCAATCTGGGGGCGATCCTGCGGTCGGCGGACTGGTTCGGATTCTCGACCGTCCTGCTCAGCGAAGCGTCCGTCGAATTCACGAATCCCAAGACCGTCCGCGCCTCGATGGGAAGCCTGTTTCACCTGCGCATGGCCGCCGATCTGGATTTTCCCGCTCTTCTCCCCGCCCTGCGTGCGCATTTTCACCTCATCGGCAGCCATGTCCGGGAGGGGAGTTCCCCGCGCGCCTGCCGGCGGCCCGCCGCCCTGGTTCTGGGGAGCGAAAGCCACGGCCTGCCGGAACCGCTGCTTGCGCTGATGCACGAGCGGTGGCGGATACCCGGCAGGGGACGGGCGGAATCCTTGAGCCTGCCGCAGGCGGCGGCGATTATGATGTATGAATGCACAAAGGCGGGCTGAGAGGGCTGATGAATCCGGCAGCGAGCGCCGCCCCCGTGGGGGAGGACGAGCGGATGAAGACCCAGTTTCTTCCCTGGGGATCGTAGAACTCCGAAGCTAGATCCGGAGTTCTACCAAAACGCCCATCTGCGGCGTTCCCCTCGGCCTTCGCCCCTTCGGCAGGCTCAGGGCAGGCAGAAGGAATGATTCGGTTCCATATGTCATGCTGAGCTTGTCGAAGCATCGGGAGCCTTGCATCCGGGCATTTTTGATCAGCCGCAGGCGCGGCGGTTGTTGGAACTGACGGTAAACCTGACATACACAAAGGCGAGCTGCTAATCTTTCCCGGGAGCCATGGCATGAAAGAATTCGAGTTTCTGCAGGTCGTGACGACGGTGGAGACGAGGGAAGACGCCGACCGTATCGCCCGTCTCCTCGTCGAGGAAGGGCTGGCCGCCTGCGTCCAGGTTCTGGGGCCGATCGAGAGCACTTATCGCTGGAAGGGCCGCATCGAAAGGGCCGGCGAAATGCTCTGCCTGATCAAGACGTCGCAGAGGCTCTATCCGGACCTGGAGCGCGCGATACGCGCGGCCCACCGGTACGAGACGCCGGAAATCGTCGCCTTGCCGATCGTCCGGGGAAGCGGGGATTACCTGAGCTGGCTCCGCGAAAGCCTGGGAAGAAGGGAGCCGACATGAACGTCCTGGCCGGCGATATCGGCGGTACGAACATCCGGATGGGGATCTTCGCGGAGGAGGGCGCGGACCTCCGCATCCTGGCCGAATGGCGTTTTCCCAGCCGCCTGCATGGGCAATTCGCGGTCCTGACGAGGGATTTTCTGCGCCAGCGCGGCATACCGGTCGGCTGCGCCTGTTTCGGCGTCGCCGGCCCCGTCCGGGACGGCCGCGTCGTCTTCACCAATCTCGATTGGCAGCTCGACGAGAAGGATCTTGCGGCGGAGGTCGATCTTCCCCGGGTGGTCCTCCTCAACGACGTACAGGCGCTGGCCCTGGAAGCGCCGCTTCTCGCAGAGACGGATCTCCGGACGCTTCAGCGCGGGCGGCCTTCCGTCGAGGGGGCTGCCGTCGTCGTCGCGCCGGGGACGGGGCTCGGCGAGGCCTTCCTGACCTTCAGCGGGGGAATCTTTACCGGCCACGCCTCCGAGGGAGGGCACGCCGACTTCGCGCCGGGGAGCCCGCTGGAGGCGGATCTGCAGGCCTTTGTGCGGAGGGAGGCGGGGCGCGCGAGCGTCGAAAGCCTCTGCTCGGGTCCGGGGATCGCCCGGATCTACCGCTTCCTGCGAGATTGCGGGGGACGAAGGGAAGCGGCGCCGTTGCGGGAAAGGATGGACCGGGGGGGCGATGCGGTGCCGCTGATCGTATCGGCGGCAAGAGAGGGGGACGCCCTGAGCCGGGAGACCCTGGAGGTTTTTGCAGACCTGCTGGCGCGCGAGGCCGGCAACCAGGCCCTGCGGTTTCTGGCCTTCGGGGGCGTTTACCTCGGCGGCGGCATAGCGCCGCGGATCCTGACGTTCCTGGAGACGGAACGTTTCCGGGAATCCTTCCTGGACAAGGGGAACTTCTCGAAGCTGCTGGAGCAGATGCCGCTGAAGGTGATCCTGCATCCCGCTGCCGCCCTCCGGGGGGCGGCGCGTTTTGCGTTCCGGCAAAGGTGAGGCGCTTTCGACGCCCCGCTACTTGGTCTTCTTCGTCTTGGCCGCTTCCCCGGCCCTCGCCTTCAGGGCTTCCTTGCGCCGTTTCCGCCTGCGGTCCAGTTCCTTGGCGCGTTCGTGCTTCTTGTGCTTGCTCATGATTCCTCCTCGATGAAAAAACTGGCTCCTTATACCTCAGGAAGTCCCGGCACTCAACCTCCTTTTTCGGAAAACCGCAGTTTTCCGTTCCGCCGCATCGCGTCCCGGGCGGAGCCTCTCTGCCGGCCCCGAGACCCGCAGGCGGGAGAGCGAACGGAGCCCGGCGCCGCGCGGCGGGTTGCTTCGCAGCGGGAAACGTGATAAGGCAAACCGCCTGCCAGGAAGAGCGGGCGCGGGCTTTATCACCATCAGGAGTGGACATGGGAAAACCCTTTTTGCCTTCTTTCCGGACGGCCGATGAACTCTCGTCCCTGCAGCTCGCGGGGCTGCAGCGGACCGTGCGGCATGCCTACGAAGGTTCCCCCTTCTACCGGAAGCGGCTCGACGACGCCGGCGTCGCGCCCGGGGACATCCGGAGCCTGGGCGATCTGCGCCGGCTGCCCTTCGTGACGGCCGAGGATCTCCAGGAGAACTACCCCTTTCCGCTTCTCTCCGTCCCCTTCGATCGCATCGTGCGTCTCCACGCCTCGTCGGGAACGACGGGCAAGCGGAAGGTGATGGTCTATACGGCCAGGGACATCGACGACTGGGCCGACATGTTCGCCCGCTGCTACGCCTTCGCGGATCTCTCTCCTCTGGATCGCGTCCAGATCTGCGTGGGCTACGGCGTGTGGACCGCCGGGGTGGGATTCCAGCTCGGCTGCGAGCGCTTCGGCGCCTTTGCGATCCCCGCCGGTCCGGGGAATCTCGACATGCAGATGCAGTTCCTCGTCGATTTCGGCTCCACGGTCCTGTGCAGCACGGCGTCCATGGCCCTCCTCATGGCCGAGGAGGTCCACAAACGCGGCCTTCAGGACAAGGTCCGCCTCCGGAAGGTCATCATGGGCGCGGAGCGGGCGAGCGACGCCCTCGTCGGCAAGGTCCGGTCGCTCCTCGGCGTGGAACACGTCTTCGACATCCCCGGCCTGACCGAGGTGTACGGGCCGGGAACGGGCCTCGACTGCACACGCCACAGCGGGATCCACTACTGGGCGGACTACTACATCCTCGAGATCCTCGATCCGGAAACCCTGGAGCCCGTCCCCGAGGGCGCCGTGGGCGAGATGGTCTACACGACCCTGCGCAAGGAAGGGGCGCCCCTGATCCGCTACCGTTCGCGGGACCTGACCCGGCTCATCCCCGGGGCCTGCCCCTGCGGATCTCTCCTTCCCAGGCATGACCGCATCCTGGGCCGCTCCGACGACATGTTCATCGTCCGGGGCGTGAACATCTATCCCAGTCATATCGACGAGATCCTCTCCCGCGAAGAGGGGATCGGCAGCGAATACCAGATCCACCTGGACCGCCACGGAGACGGCAAGGACTACATGATCGTCCGCGTCGAGAGGATGGAGGGGGGCGAGCCCGGCGCCGACGGGACGCTCGCGGCCCGCATCGAGCGGGACATCCGCAAGGAAACGCTCGTGAGCCCCCAGGTGGAAATCGTCGCGTACCAGTCGCTGCCGCGGACGGAACGGAAATCCAGGCGGGTCTTCGATCACCGCGTCTGAGGGAGCGCTGCCGGCGACCGCCGCAGGCAAAAAGACGCTTGATTTTCTCTTGCGGATATGTCATAGGCGCACAACAGGTTTGGGGACGAAAATGAATCGAAGGACAAGCGGCAATTCTTTCTGGTGGTGGCGGAATCCATAGGGATAAGGGACCCGTCCGTCGCCTAGCGTCAAGATCACTGAAGAAACAGGAGCCATGGACAAAGGTCCGTGGCTCTTTTTTTGTGCTGAAACAATGGGGCAATTTATGAAGAAAGTCCTGCCCCGGGTCGCCTGGATCTTTTTCGACCCTGCACCCTTCGACAAGCTCAGGGTGACATGAGCGTGTGTCATGGTGAGCCTGTCGAACCATGCCGATGCCAAACTCGGGCTGAAGCCCTCAGACACTGGCATCGGGGGCGCAGCTCCGCTACGAAAGCAGGGGCTCCGAAAAATCTCCAACGCGCCCTAGGGACAGTACTTTCTTCATGGGTTCAGATAGAGGAATGAACATGGAACAGCGCATACTCATGGGGAACGAGGCCATCGGCCGCGGGCTCGTCGAGAGCGGCTGCAGCGTCTTCGCCTCCTACCCGGGGACGCCCGCCTCGGAAATCCTGCCCGCCGTCCTCCGGTTTTCCGGCGAGACGGCCTCGCCCATGCACATCGAATGGTCCGTGAACGAGAAGGCGGCGTTCGAGACGGCCCTGGCGGCGAGCTACACGGGAAAGCGGGCCGCCGTCGCCATGAAGCAGGTCGGCCTCAACGTGGCGGCGGACCCCTTCACGCGGGCCGCCTATCTGGGCGTCGTCGGGGGATTTCTCGTCGTCGCCGCCGACGACCCCGGCCCCCACAGTTCCCAGACCGAGCAGGACAGCCGCTTCTTCGCCCAGTTCGCCAAGGTGCCCGTCGTCGATCCGGCGAGCCCGCACGAGGCAAAGGAGATGATCGGGCGGGCGTTCGCCCTGTCGGAGAAATACTCGATCCCCGTCGTCGTCCGCCCGACGACGCGCATCTGCCACGCCCGGCAGGATGTGCCCTGCGGGGAGCCTGTGCGTCTCGGCCGGAAGGCCGATTTTCGCAAGGACCCCGCCCGCTGGATCGCCACCCCCGCCTTTCTTCCGAAGCTGCACCGTACGCTCAACGAAAAGCTCGACGCCGTCGCCGCCGATCCCGACTGGGCTCCGCGCCGGATGTCTGGAGACGGCTTGGGAGGCAGGCCCTGCGTGGTCGCTTCGGGGGTCGCCTTCAGCCACGCCTTCGAGGTCTTGGAAGATCTCGGCTGCCTGGACCGCGTCGATCTGTTCCAGGTGCTTCTGCCCCATCCTTTGCACCGGGCCTTCATCGAGGAAATCAACAGCCGGTACGGCCGCATCCTCGTCCTGGAGGAGACCTACCCCGTCATCGAGCTCCAGCTCCGGAACGGAAAGGCCCTCGGCCGGACTTCGGGCCACGTCCCCCGCGAAGGGGAACTGACGCCGGACATCGTGGAAGACGTCCTCCGGCGGTTTCTCGACCTTCCGCCGGTGGCGGCAAAGGCGGCTGCCGCGCCCGGCCGCCGTCCGACCCTCTGCGCCGGCTGTCCCCACCGCGCCGCCTTCTACGCCATCCGCGAAGCCTTTCCCCAAGGCATCTTCCCCAGCGACATCGGCTGCTACACCCTGGGAATGAACCTGGGGGCCATCGATACGTGCCACGTCATGGGGGCCTGCATCAACCAGGGGGCGGGATTCTACCACGCCTACGCCCAGGACGGCGGCCCGGTCCCGCCGACCGTCGTGACCATCGGCGATTCGACGTTTTTCCACGCCGGCATCCCGGCCCTCGTCAACGCCGTCTTCCAGGGGGCGCGGTTCATCCTTGTCCTTCTCGACAACGGGACGACGGCCATGACGGGCGGACAGGCAACGCCCCAGAACGGCGTCCGCGCCGACGGCGGCGCCGGCCCGGCCGTCTCCATCCCGGGGTTGATGAGGGCCTGCGGGGTGAATTTTCTGCAGGAATGCGACCCCTACGACATGGACGCCTTCCGTCGGGTCCTGGAAGAGGCGGACCGCTATGTCCGCGGCCCCGGGGGCGGCGTGGCGGTCGTCGTGTCCAAGCATCCCTGCATCCTTCCGGCAGTGGTGCGGAAGGCCCAGGCTGCGGTCCCCGTGTTCGTGACCGAGGACTGCACAGGCTGCCGGCACTGCATCGAGGATTTCGAGTGCCCGGCCCTCCTCCAGGACGAGGAGACCGAACGGATCCGCGTCGACCGGGATCTCTGCATCGGCTGTGGCGTCTGCCTGAAGGTCTGTCCCGCCGGGGCGATCGTCGAGGCGTGAGGAGGAGGTCATGAGGCAGCAGATCGTCATCAGCGGCACCGGCGGACAGGGGGTGCTCTTCGTCACGCGGGTGGTGGCCGAGGCGGCCCTCCGGGACGGGCATCCGGTCCTGACGTCGGAGACCCACGGCATGGCCATGCGCGGCGGGACGGTGATCTCGCACGTGAAGATCGGGGATTTCCGCAGCCCTCTCATCCGCAGAGGGCAGGCCGATATCGGACTCTTTCTCGCCAGGGAGAACCTCCCCGTGCACGGCGCCTATCTGAAGCCTGAAGGCCGCGCCTTCGTGAACGCCCCCGGCGCAGGGGACGGCGACGCCCTGGATGCCGCGGCCATCGCCGGTGCGCTGGGCAACATCGTGGTCCTCAATCTCGTCCTGCTGGGATTTGCGGCGCGGTCGGGGAGCCTCTTCTGCGGAGCCCATGTCCTGCGCTCCGTCGTCGAGGGCATTTCGCCGGCACGCCAGCGGGAGTTGAACCTGGAGGCCTTCGATGAAGGCCTTCGCCATGGAAAGAAATGAAGCGGGGCATCCGGCCGATTCCCCGCGATCGCAAGAGGAAAGGAGAACCAATCCATGAGGAAGCATGCGCTGATTTTGCTTGCCGTCCTGCTGCTGGCGGGATTCGTCCCGGCGTCCCCCTGCGCGGCGCAGACGAAACTGACCTACGCCAATTTTCCGCCGGCCCAGACCTTCCCCTCCGTGCAGATGGAGCGGTGGGCGAAGGAGGTGGAAAAGAGGACCGGCGGCGCCGTGAAGGTCCAGACCTTCCCCGGCGGGACCCTGCTCCCGGCGAAGAACATCTTCGACGGCGTCATTTCCGGTACGGCGGACATCGGAAACTTCGCCATGAGCTATCAGCCCGGCCGGTTTCCGGTCTCCGAGGCGGTGGACCTGCCTCTCGGCTTCACGAGCGCCCGCGTGGCGAGTCTTGTCCTGAACGATCTCATCGAAAAGTACAAGCCGGCGGAATTCGAGAAGGTCAAGATCCTGACCCTCTTCACATGCCCGCCGGCGGATTTCATGACGAGCAAGCCCGTGCGGACTCTTGCGGACCTCAAGGGCATGGAACTGCGCGTCTCCGGGACCGGCGCCGAGGTGATCAAGCTCCTCGGCGGCATCCCCATCGCGATGCCGCAGTCGGAGACGCCGGAGGCCATCCAGAAGGGGATCGTCAAGGGCATGGTCTCGTCCATGGAGATCCTCAAGGACTTCAATTTCGCCGCCTACTGTCCCTATGCCACGGAGGCGAATCTGTTCGTCGTCTCTTTCGCCGTCGTCATGAACAAGGCCAAGTGGGACGCCCTGGCTCCCGAGACGAAGAAAGTCTTCGACGCCCTGAGGACGGAGCAGGCAGAATGGACGGGCGGCTACGTGGACAATCACGTGAAGGAGGCCCTGGCCTGGGCGAAGGACAAGTACAAGCATCAGGTTTTCTCCCTGTCCGTTGCGGACCGGGCCGCCGTGGCCAAGCTGACTCAGCCCATGCTGGATCAGTATGTCAAGCGTGTCGGTGCGCTCGGGCTGAAGGGGGCCCAGATCCTCTCGGACGTCCAGGAATTGAAGAACCGCTACGAGCGGAAGAAGTGAGTGTCTTTTCGGAACGGCGGGCTCGCCCTGAAATGCAGGCTGCTCCACCGCGCTCGCATGACATTGGAATTATTCGTCATTCCCTCTATGTTGAAAGTCAAGATTCCTTTTCGACAGAGAGAAGCCGCTGGTCGTTGTGAGAGGTGTCAATCCTGCGCACGCGGGAATCCGGGGGCATCCGGGTCATTCCCGCGCACGCGGGAATCCAGGGGCCTGTAGAATTCGTTTCCGCGCTGCACAGACACCGGACCCCCGCCGCAGCCTGCCCGCGCGAAGGCGGGGGCGGGGAGTGACAAATTGGAAAAGCGGGGGCGGGAAACCTCGCAATGACAGAAAAGAGACTTGGGGTGATCACGGCTTCACTGCGAGGAGCCTCCTTCGGCTTCGCTCAGGATAGACTCACGCGGCAATCTGTTCCCTGGGCCGGATCGCTCGGTTCCGACTGGCGATGAGGGATGCCGGTGTGCAACGGGTTTCAAGGAAGATTTCGGATGTCTGAATCATGGTGAAGGTACTCTGCCGCCTCAATGAGTTTCTGAACAGGCTTCTCATGATCGCCGGAGGCGTGGCCGTTGTCGCCCTCATGGCGCTTGCCACGGGCAACGTCGTCCTGCGCGTCTTCGACGTCCCCTTCCGCGGGACCTACGAGATCGTCTCCTTTCTCGGCGCCCTCACCGTCGCTTCCGCGCTGGCTTACACGCAGAAGCGGCGGGACCATATCGTCGTCGATGTCCTGGCGGAACGGTTTTCTCCGCCGGTCCTCCGGATCGTCACCATCGCGTCCGATGCCGTGGTCGCTCTTTTCTTCGCGGTTGTGTCGTACAAGATGGCCCTCTGGGGGCGGAAGATCATGCTGTCGGGGGAGCTCTCCGAGACGCTGAAGGTTCCCTACCATCCCTACATCTTTGTCGTGGCCTTCTGCTGCGGCCTGCTGGCCTTCACGGCGGCCGTGGACTTCCTCGCAAAGATCCAGCAGGAGGAGGCGGGGAAACCGTGAACGGGACCTCCATCGGCATCCTCGGCATCGGCGTCATGTTCGCGGTGCTTCTCACGCTGCGGATCCCCGCCGGCTTCACGATGGCCGTCGTCGGGTTCGCGGGGATCGCCTGCCTGACGAATGTCGGCGCCGCCCTGAACATGGTCGGCTCGGAGCTCTGGAACATCTTCTCGAGCTACGGCCTCACCGTCATCCCCATGTTCATCCTGGTCGGCGAGTTCGTCCATTACGGGAAATACAGCGACGGACTCTACCAGGCCACGTACCGGTGGTTCGGCCACTTCCGGGGCGGACTGGCCCTGACCACGATCATGGCCTGCGCGGCGTTCTCGGCCATCAGCGGATCCAATTCGGCCACGGCCGCGACCATGAGCACCGTGGCCATCCCGTCCATGAAGAAGTACAACTACCACCCGCTCCTCAACGTGGGCTCCGTCCTGGCCGGGTCCACCCTGGGGGTGCTGATCCCGCCCAGCATCGTTCTCGTGGTGTACGGCGTCTACACGGGCCAGTCCATCGGCAAGCTGTTCTACGGCAACGTCATCCCGAGCGCGGTCCTCACGGCCCTGATCATCGCAACGGTCTTTGTCCTCTGCCTCCGCCACCCCGACTGGGGCCCCCCGGCGCCGCGCAGCACCTGGCGGGAGCGCTTCGCCGCCCTTCACGAGGCCGTGGACATCCTCTTCCTGTTCGGGATCATCATGTACGGCCTCTTCACCGGCGTCGTGACCGCCACGGAGGCCGCCGCCGTGAGCTGCACCCTCGGACTGATCCTGTGCCTCGTCCGGCGCAAGCTGAACTGGGATTCCTTCGTCCTGTCCATCCGCGACACGCTCCGGATCTCCTGCATGGTGTTCGTGATCGTGGCCGGGGCCGTCATCTTCGGCCGTTTCCTCACCCTGACGCGCCTCCCCTTCGAGGCCGCGGCCTGGATCGGTTCGCTGTCGCTGCCGCCGTGGATGATGCTCTGGGTCATCCTCGCGTGCTACATCGTCGGCGGGTGCATCATGGACGCCCTGGCGTTCCTGCTGGTTTCCCTGCCCATTTTCTATCCCCTGGTCATGCAGATGGGATACGACCCGATCTGGTTCGGCCAGGTCGTGACCATCGTCACGACCATGGGCGCCATCCTCCCGCCCGTGGGCATCTGCAGCTACATCGTCCACGGCATGGCGCGGGACATCCCCCTGACCACGGTCTTCCGCGGCGGCCTCTACTACATCCCCGCCTACCTGCTGTCCATCGCCGTCCTCATGGCATCGCCGTACTGGACGGTCCTGGTCCTCGCCGACCTCGTCCGCTGACGCTCTAAAAGGGGACAGATTTATTTTCTTGAGGACCGAGCCCTGCTCTGATATTGAGACGTCATGCCAAGAAGATCCCGGATTGTCATAAGCGGATACCCGCACCACATCATCCAGCGAGGCCACAACAGGCAGGCCGTGTTTGCATCTGATGGTGACTATTCCTATTACCTCGACAATCTGCGCGAATGGAAAGAAAAGCTTGGCTGTCTGGTTTATGCGTATTGCTTGATGACAAATCATGTCCATTTGATCATCGATCCGGGCCAAGAAGAGGGAAATCTTGCGCAACTCATGAAAAGAGTTGGCGGGCGACAGACAAGATACGTGAACAAGATGGAAAAACGCTCCGGATGCTTATGGGAAGGCCGCTACAAATCGAGTCCGATCAGCACGGACGAATATCTCTTGGCATGTTGCAGGTATGTCGAATTGAATCCTGTGCGCGCCGGCATCGTTTCCGACCCTGCCGATTACTGCTGGTCCAGTTACGGCATCAAGACAGGACATCGTGAAGGGGAATGGTTGGATCACGATCCCTGTTACATGGGGCTGGCCGACAATGAGAAAGGACGGGTGGAAAACTATGTGGCGTGGGTAAACGGGACCATTCCTGAGGGAGAGTTGAGTTTAATCCGGCAATCGCTGCAACGGGGACAACTGACGGGCGGTTCCAGGTTTGTCGATGAGATAGAGAGGAAAATTGCACGGCGCGTAGAATTCCGCGGACAGGGGAGACCAAGCAAGGCAAAAAAATAAATCTGTCCCCTTTTATTTCCTTTTATTTCATCACGGCAAAATTACGGCTCATCGGGAGTCCGAAAAAACGTGTTCGCGGGCGCCCGCGAGAGAAGGAGGTCTTGCATATGCGATTCCCCGAGAGAGTGCGCATCTGCGAGGATGTGACGAGAGACGGGTTTCAGAGTACGGAAAAGGTCGTATCCGTTGAAGACAAGCTGAGGATCATCCGCATGGTGGAAGAGGCCGGTGTCCCCTGCATCGAGGTCGGCGCCTTTTCAAGCTACGAATCCATGAAAAAGATGCGGAATACCGGCGAGGTGTTCCGCCGACTTCGGCAGAAGGAAGGGGTGCAGTATCGCGCCCTGGTATTCGCGCCCGACGGCGCCGAAGAGGCGACTTCCTGCGGGTGCCGGAATCTGAAAATCAACATCTCGGCGAGCGACCAGCATCACAGGAGCGGCACCGGTTTCTCGACTTCCGAGGCGATGGCCAATTTCGGCCGGATCAGGGATATCGCCAAACATCATGGAATGGAGATGTCCGGGTCCATTTCGTTGCCGTTTCGTTCTCCGTTCCCGGGAGAGGATCGCATTCCGATGGAGAAGCTGACGTCCATCATCCGCGGATTTCTCGAGATGGAGATCACGGAAATTTCCCTTTCGGACGCCGCGGGCCTCGGCGATCCGAAGCTGATTTATGATCGGGTGACGGAGCTGAAGGATATTTTCCCGCAGGTAAGCTGGATGCTTCATATGCACAACACCCACGGCATGGGTCTTGCCGGCGTGACGGCGGCCCTGGCTGCAGGCATCGTGAAGTTCGACGCCTCGCTGGCGGGACTGGGGGGATGCCCCTACATTCCGGGGGCGACGGGCAATGTCGCCACGGAAGACCTGGTCTTCATGTTGCACGGGATGGGGATTCAGACGGGGATCGACTTTGAAAAGATCATCCTCGCCGGCCGATACGTCGAAGCGCTGGTGGAAGGAAAGGGGACCGACAGCTATATCCAGCGCATCACGCGATCCCAACCCCCTCAGGACATCAGCCCCAGGTATCGCCGATAGAGGACGCTCAGGAGGGAAATGGAGAGGGGGCCGCCATGGCCGGGAATCCCAGGTGCAGATTCCATCCGGCCGCCGGAGAGGCGGGGAGCCCCGGCATGAGGAAATGCGCGGGAGCCCTTTGTCCGGCTCCGGCAACCGATAAAAGGGGACAGATTTATTTTCTGGATGAAAAATAAATCTGTCCCCTTTTCGCTGTCCCCTTTTCGCTCCTGGATGAAAAATAAATCTGTCCCCTTTCGCTCTCGCTCCTCCCTTTCGCTCCGCTCCCGCAGCCGCGCGCAAAGTGCGTAGGCTGCAAGCGGTCAGGCGCGGTTTTCTTTTGGAAAATACCGTTGCACGACCTCTCGCGCTTCCGCCAGCCATTGTCGACGTTGCTCTATCGTGCTGGTTACAACGACGCCGAACGTCCTGCGATAAAAAGTCGTTACTCCGCACAAACCAAAGACGCAATTTCTCCACAGAGTTTCCAGGGGATCTCCGAACGCCCTGGCCTCGCGTTCCGGTGGAGTGTTCGATGTGTTGAAGACACAAACCGCTTTCGCTTTCAACAAACCGATGGGAATTCCTTCACCTTGGTCTCCATCGACAAACCGATAGGCAACCCCCGGACGGACCACTCTATCCACCCATCCCTTGAGAATAGCCGGCGGCTGCCCCCACCAATTCGGATGCACGATGATGATGCCGTCGGCCCTGGCTATTTCCAGGCAATGCCTCTCGATTTCCAGGGGAACGGCGGCTTCTTCGGGAATTTCGGCCGCGGGAAGAATCGGGTCGAACCCTTCGGCATATAAATCGTGGAAAGCGATTTGATGCCCGCCCTGTCTGAGTTCTGCTATGACGGCTTGCACGATTGCATGGTTGAAGCTGCGATTCGCGGGATGAGCCAGGATGACCAAGATCTGCATGGTTCGAATTCCTTCGCTCTTTTATGACGGACGCCATGGTTGCGATGCTGTGCCTGACGCCGGCCATGCCGCTCAAGGGATGGCGGTCTTATTTTCGAGCAAGCAAGTTAATCCGACGGAAAGTCTCGAAGCATCTGCCGTCGGCTTGGCTGGTTTCCTCAATCATCTTCCTGACAACGAACTCCCGGAAAGATGCCTTGTCCTGGTCTGCGATACAGGCCATGAACGGTACCAGGCTTGGTTGGTCAACCCATTTTATCAGTGCTTCCGTGTCGGGAAAGAATCTGTCAGCGTTCTCTCCCCAGACTTCAGTGTTATGGAAGCCGGCACCTTTTACCAGTGTTCTGTAGTCTTCGACCGTAGGCATATACCACGGCCATGTGAACTCCTCGAAGTAGTTGGCAAAACTTGGTAGCGCCATAGATTCTCGGATGACCTTGAAGAAGTAAGAGCAATTCCCATCTCCCGCGAAGTTAAACCTCACAATACCTCCGGAACCCAAGAGGCGTTGCACGTTACTGAAGAGACGCCGATGATCCTTTACCCAGTGAAGGGTTGCATTTGAAAAGACCACGTCGAATTCCTGGTCAACATCGAGATTATTGATATCCATCAAGACAAAGCGTAGATTTCTTCCCTGCTTCGATTGAGCCGCGTCAATCATGCCTCGGGATGCATCGATTCCCACGACCTCTCCGTCGGGGACAAGCCGGGAAAGCTGAACCGTCAATGCGCCGTCACCGCATCCAAGGTCGAGGATGCGTTCTGTTCCTTGAAGCGCAAGCTCTTCGATGATCCTTTCTCCCCACTCCTTTTGGTGAGTGGATGCCTTCTCATACTTTTTGCCGTCAAATTCGTATGTCATGTTTTTTCCTGCCGAAATGGGAAGTTCACCGGGAGGCGAGCGCCTTTTTTCGCCGATCCGGTGGAACATTTTGTTGGGTCTTTGTATGGGCAACTTCTGCACGCAAACCTATACCAAGTGCCCTTATTACTTTTAGAACTGTATCAAGACCGGGGCTTCTGTCTCCAGAGAGTGCTTTGTAAAGGCTTTCTCTAGACAGCCCTGCATCACGCGCCACTTGAGACATACCCTTGGCACGAGCAATATCGCCGAGAGCTTTGGCAATGAAAGCGGCATCGCCGTTTGCTTCTTCCATGCAGGCTTCTAGATAGGCCGCCATTTCTTCGGGCGTGCGAAGGTGTTCGGAAACGTCGTATCTTGTTGTTTTAGTCTTTACCATGATGCACTCCTATAGGCTTCTTGCCAGACATAAGGCGGTTTTGATGTCTTTGGGTCTGGGTCTGTTTGTCTCCACCAGCCAGTAGAATGACAAGAAATTCCCCAAAATTGTTTGTAGTAGACCCGATAGCCGGGACCATAATCGATTCGCACTTCCGAAACCCCTTCACCTATCGGCGCTACATCTCCGGGATTGCCCGCTGCTAATCGCTCAATTCTCGCAAGAACTCGTGCGCGTGCCCTTATGTCGTTCAAGCCATCAAGCCATTTGGCGAAGATTTCTGTTTCCCGAATCTCAATCATGATTGTATCCTTATGGCTACACTTTGTCAATTAGGCAAGTGTCCCTCAATCCATCACCAACATATGCTGTTGGCCGAATTGGCGACATCAATCGAGATCATTTCCCCGCGCGGGGAGTGAAAGAAAATTTATAGCAAGCTCCCATTCCGCCTGGATTTGTTGAAAGTTGGTGGATTTGGGTGTCCCTATCTCCTATGGCCCAACACTGAGTTAACGGGAGGCGAGCACCTTTCCTCGTCGATCCGGTGGAACGATTCGTTGGGCCGCTGCTTCCATGTAGACCTTCGACAGCATTATCTTTCAACAAAAAATGGAATAGTGAAGTCTCTGATGTTGCCTTGTGACTGAACATTGATCTCCTCAAGAAGCAGGTCCTCTTTACACTGACTCCAATACTCCTCGGATAAGGCAACCATGCAATGTCCGCAGAACTCTACCAGCCACCCACTAACTTCTGACAGCTCTTTGTGCATCTTATCCATTGCATGCGCGAAGTTGTCGCTGGCGATGTAGGCTAGCATGGCCCTGGAAATGATTTCTTCAGACAAATAGTAATTGCTGTTTGCTACCTGTGTCCCAAGGTACATAGTCAGCTCAGCCTCCTGCGGTATAGACGCCAAAAGATCTCTTACCTCTTCAAAAGAGGGATTGTGAAACGAGAATCTGTTTCGTATCTCAGAAATGAGATTCTTCTTCCCGAAATACTTCTTGAGTTTCTTCAACGCTTCTGAACCCGCAGGAGGCAGTTTCGCCTCGTACTTCTTGGACAAACCTGATGCAAACAGACTGCTTTCAAGAAGTCGCCATCCTTCAAATATCTTACCTATACAGATTCGGCTAATAATAGACGCTTGCGTCGTATAGGCCTTTCTGATTGCATCTATTTCAGAGTCCTTGTGCGCATATATCAGCAGCTTTGTTAGAATTGTCAGCTCATTTGCGAGATGGCCAATCTGAATAAAGAGCACTCTCTCCTTCTCTGGGAAAAGACTCAATTGTTCTTTCGAGATTGTCACCTTATAAATAACCATACCCTTTTCCCTTTGGCCCAACGAAAAAATCAGCCGGAGCGCAACGATCGGCTGTATAGCCTTTGTGTACGCCCGACATGGGCGTGAACTTATGAGGTGAAAGTCCTGTACATGAACCCTATCGATGACATGCACATTGACACAAGTACTAGCCGAAGGCAACTTCGCAAATTGGGAACGTCGCTCCATGTGGCCACCTCAGTGGTCATCAGCCGCAAATGGCCATGGCACCTGTCCCGGACACTGGCAACGCAAATGGGAATGACCAACAAATGGCTCAAGGATCAAGGGCTGCTGTCTGGCAAAGAGCTGTGGGTTCACATTCACTACCCGACTACGGCTCGGTAGTCTCTGTGAACCGCCCAGTATGGACCCGCATGACGGGTGGGTGTCAATGGGCACCCTCGCCTATGACGGAAGACGGGGCGAATTCTTCCGCAGGGAGTTGCTGTGCGCCCTGCGGATTGCCGATCAGGGTCATATCGATGCGGCCGGCCGGTGGTGAGGATATCGACAATCTCCGCTGACGGATTGGCATCCGGCATTTCAAACGCTGCATGATTTTCAGGCATGTCTTCACATCATGCTTTTTTCATCTGCGCGGGGTGGTTCGCTTCCGCAAACGTTCCACAAAGGGGAATTCCCTCCTGCCTCCGGTGGGCATCTGCAGCTACATCGTCCACGGCATGGCGCGGGACATCCCCTGACACGGTCTTCCGCGGCGGCCTCTACTACATCCCCGCCTACCTGCTGTCCATCGCCGTCCTCATGGCGTCGCCGTACTGGATGGTCCTGGTCCTGGCGAATCTGGTTCGATAGATCTTGCGCAGCTTATGAAGAGAGTTGGCGGGCGACAAACAAGATATGTGAACAAGATGGAAAAACGCTCCGCGTACAAGGGAGACCAAGTAAAACAAAGAAATAGATCTGTCCCCCTTTACTCTTTATACAGGGGCGGCTGTCCCAGACTATTTCAGTTATCTATAACAGCTCTTTTTTTGATTTAATGCTACTGATGTAAGACTTTCCGTAGTGGACCGGCTGTCGGTTGAAAATCTTTGCCCGAAGAGATTTCAAAAAAATTCCTGCCCTAAAAATACCGACCTCGATGCCTCGGCTGACGAGCGTTCTTCGCTTCTTCATGATCGAGTACAATTTGTAGTTGGAGGTATCAAACTCGATCAGTTTTTTTGGTCTTCTTGCCTTCAAAAAAACCCCTTCGCCTTCTGGACTCATCCACATCTCTTCGATTTCGAAGTCGGAAAATATCGCTTTCAGGTCGGAATACTCGAAACGCCAGTGATCTTCTGGCGTGCCGTGATATCCGCACCTACGAGTCGGCACCGTGACAATGATAATGCCGCCGGGTTTCAGAACATGCTTTAGATTGGTGACGCCCTTCCTCCACCACTTTACATGCTCGAGAACTTCGGTAGCAATCACCACATCAAAAACACCGACCCCAAAATAGCGAACAAGATCGGTTATATCACACACCTCGTCAACTCCGGGACCACTTATCAGATCAACTCCTGTATAGGAGGTAGGTCGAAAAGCTTCCGCGACAGGACGCAGGGAGCCATTCACATCATAAGAACCAACCTCCAAGATGACCTTGCCAGCGACATCCTCTGGTTTCAAGACCGCTTTACCAAACTCGGTGCAGGATCGGTTACACATGATAATGAGTGGATGGTCTATATCCGTTTTGCGCTTACCATGAGGTTTTTCTATAGCTATTAGCAATATTATTGTCAAGAAATAATCACATAGTGAAATTGTCCTCAGTGGCGCTCTGCTATAAAATCCTTAACATGAAGAATGAAAATCTGGTTGGCGATAACATCAGAGGATTACGGGAGAAAGAAGGAATTACCCAGGAAGGTCTCGCGTTGAAGAGCGGCCTTTCTCAAGGCTATATCAATCAACTTGAAAATGGGAAAAGGCGGTATACGCAAAAGACACTGGAATTGATTGCAGATGCCCTGTCCGTGCCCGTGATCGAATTATTCAAGGACACTTCTCAAAGGGCTGATGTACCAAAGCTCGGAGCAATCCAAATCTTGGAGAAGAAGAAAAGCCACAAGAAAGAATTCGCCCTGTTGGTGAGGGAGTTGCCCCACCACATCGTTGAACATTATCTGACGCTGCTCAGGCTGGAAAAAGAGCTGCTCAATCGAAAGAATCCAACTCAATAGTTTCCAAGTTTTCCCTAAAACATTTTCCTCCGTACGTAAAAAATAAATCTGTCCCCTTTTACCTTCTTTACCTTCGAAGATGTTTCCGATCCCTGTCTTACCAATCTTGGATTTACTAAACACTGACTTTGAAAAACCCGAAGTCTCTATACTGTCGAGGTTGGCCAAGAATATGCCTAAGTCGGGGGTCCTGATTTCCTCTCGGACGCCCTTTCTTGAGAAACGCAAGATGTTTTCGTCCCTGTATTTCGCAGTATCTTCCACAATGGCCCTGAATCTTTCATAGTCAAAATTCTTTTTGAAGAATGATGACATCACGGGAGTATGCGCTAGCGCAAAAAGCAAACGCTGCTTATCTCCATTGGCAATGTAGAGGTATCCGCTACGGTAGTCGTTACGTTTGTTTCTGTCTGCCTTTTGGAAATATGAAAACGCCAAATCCAGGATGAAATACCCCTCCCGATTGTTTATCTTCCGGAAGATGGCCTCTCGTCCCAATTTCTCGGAAACTGTCTCAACAAGGGTGTTTACTATTTGTGGAGGTCTAATCATCGGTCTCTAAATTTCTCATGCCTAACGCTCAGCGTAACCAGTGCGAGCCAAAGAGCCTGACAAAAAATCCGCCGCTCAACGAGCGTCTGGTTCGCGCTATCCTATCGCTCACGCTGAGGGTTTTGCCGTGGAGCATAGCGGAACGGCAAATACTTTCCGGCGTGTTGTCGGCACTCCTATAATCTGTCGGGTCTGAATCGTGCCAGTGCCTTTGTGCATGCCGGGTTGCGCTCCAGAATCATGTTGTGCAAGTACGGCCAATACTCTGTTGCCGCGAGTGCGACTCCTTGCATGTTACGTCGGACGAAGGACGCCGTTTTACAAGTACTGGCTGAAGGCAAGGGCAGAACCGCGAGGGACCATCCGAAGGAAGCCGGAGTGCAAAGCGATGAGCCAAGCCTGTCCAGAGCTTGTCGAAGGGAACAGAAGCAGCATACAAGGCTGAGTCTCCGGGCAAGTCAGCACAACATGACAAAGCCCCAGATTCGGGAGATACGGTAAATGCTGCGGTTGCATCGTCACAGTTCACGTTCTTATCCGGGGAGACCCGCCCGATTGGCAACTTCTTCCGAAGTGGCGCACGTCATGGCAACATGCCGTGGGACCGGCCAGGAGTCAGCAGAGGCCATATTAGGCGCGAGGAAACCAGCCCGGAAAAACCGGGAAAGGCTTGCCCCGCCAAAGGGCCGAACACAGCGAAGGGAAGAACCTCTATGAGCTCCTATGACATGAATCCGTCCAAAGAAAACATGGGAACGGCCTGGAAAAAGGATGAAAGCCAACCACGGCGCACCCGACGGCGGCAACGCAAACGGGCATGACCAACAAATGGCTCAAGGATTAAGGGCTGCTGTCTGTCAAAGAGCTGTGGGTTTCACATTCACTACTCGGCTACGGCCCGGTAATCTCTGTGAACAGCCCGGTGCGGCCCGCATGCCCGGTGGTGTGAGGGGCTGGGGGAGCTAATCCCCTCGGTTACCCGATTACCCGCTGCCTCTTTCAGGTTCTTGCGCTAATTGTGCGCTATGCCAGACCGCAACGATCCATACAGTTTGCTCTTTGATCTTATAGAAGAACCGATAAGGTCTCACGATAACCTCGCGAAAAAGCAGATCGGGGAACTCCGGAGTAAGCCTTCCAGACTCCGGAAACTGTTTGAGGCGTGAGAGTGTCTTCTCTGCTTTCTCTCGAAAACCGACGGCAGCCGAGGGGTTGTCACGATAAATGTAGGCAAGTGCCTCGAGAAACTGGCGTCGGGCAGCCGGGGTAAAAAGGACTTTCAAGATTTGGCGGCCTCGAGGAACCGATCAGCTTCTCTCAGAACGTCGTCAAGATCGTAGCCCGTGCCTGCCTCTATTTCTTTTTCACCACGCGCGAGTAATCTCAGGATTTCCAACTCATGCTGTGACTCTTCGTAAACCTGCATGCTTACCATGACTGCGGCCGCCCGGCCTCGCTGCGTAATGAAGACCGGCTCTTTTGATGCAGAAACACCTTTCACCACATCGCTAGCATTTTGTCTCAGATCGGAAATCGGTATTATCTTGGGTGTGTTCGACATTTGGTTGTGCCTCCTATGCTATTTCCAATGATACCACCAACTGTTTCAACAATCAATTCCTCTTACGGGCGTTATGTCCCCCATGGTTTTTGTGTAAGCATATGAGTTGTACCTCCCTAATATGCGAGCCCAACCCAGAGCTAACCGGCGCGCAGCTTTTTCGCGCGTCCGGTTGCGTGTTTGGTCAGGCGCTGAGTGGATTTCGCGATTTCAAGGAGTGATTTCAGCGCCTCATTCACGGCAGCCGAACTGGTAAAAACTCTAGCGACTTCCGGTTCGAGGACCGCCACATTAGCTCCTTTCTCTATCAGTCGCTTAAAGTACTTACCCCGAACGGCCTTTGAATAATCGAACTCATATTCAGGGCGTAATTCTTCTATAATTTTAGTTTTCATGTCTTTTTTCTCCGAAATCGTTGCAGGACATGCACTGATAATTCGTATCGTATCCTCTCTTTCAGTGTGCGAAACAACGAGCAGATGTCCTTGGAGTGAATAACCAACAGTAATGAACCTATCCTCTGTAATGGAGCGTGCAACTCCTCGCCTTGTCCCGCATTTCTGTTACGTCGTCCACGCCAAGCATACGGGCCCTGATGGTACAGATACATATCGTTGATCTGGCCATTATTATCTTCAAGGAGATAGGCAGCCAGAATAATATAGAAGCCAGCGGTTATGCGCCTTCCTTCGGCCTGAGGAAGTTCGTCGAATGCTCCTCTCCTCATGGTGCAACGAGGTTCTCTCCCTCGACTCGACACCCACCGTTCTTCTTCATGAGTTCTATTCCCTCCTCGAAGGACGACCGCACCTTGTTACCGAACCGCGTGATGCCGAACACGTTGGCGGTCTCTCGCGCAAGGTCATTCTGGCCCATACTGATATGCAGGATGAGTACCTGGACTGCCGCGTTGGCGATCTCCTCCGGGCATATTTCCTCCGCCGTGCGCGCCTTCGGGTCCTTCTCTATAGGAATGCGGAAACCCGCGTAGGGTTTCTCGGTCAATTCCTTGGTCCAAACGAACTCGCGCTTCCCCGAGTGGCGCACTGGAAGACCGTTCTGCTTCACCGCGTCCAGTACTACCCCGCGGATGCGGCTTCCAGCTCTTTGCAGTCCCCAGGCGGACGCCACCTCGGAGCAGAGCGTATCGAACAGTAGGGGGGCCTCGGTGTCGACGATCACTCTGACCAAGTCGCGGACTTTACGTGCGTTGGCCGGATCGTGAAGCTCGCCCGAGAAGGCCTGGATACCCGCCCCGTAACGCCGGTAGATCGATTGCCCCGGAAGCTCGGCAACAACCGGGAGGAGTTCGATGGGCTTCCGCACAACAACTGTCCTCTCCCTCGCGAATCGCTGGTTCATATCCTGCTCACCGGGGTTATCGTTTGGTACATGCGCCAAAGGGACGTTTGCCGGAGGGCTCAGGTCAACATCGTCGGCCGCACCGGACCTCTGTTTCGCCAACTTGAGTGCCTCTTCGAGTTTGTCGATCTCCTTGGGACGCTGGAGCCACCAGTCGGTCGACCAGACGCGGTGCAGCCGCCAGCCGAGACCCTCCAGCACCGCTTGGCGAAGTCGGTCGCGGTCCCGCGCCGACTTGGCGCTGTGGTAGTTCGCACCGTCGCACTCCACGCCCAGGAGGTACCGCCCGGGGGCGTCGGGATCGCGGACGGCGAGGTCGATCCTGTACCCCGAGCAGCCCACCTGCACATCCACACGCCAGCCCCGCTTGGTCAACTCCTCCAAGACCGACTGCTCGAAGAAGGACTCTACCTCGCCGTTCGTGCGGGAGACCTCTTCTAGGAGCGCCGCCTGACCACGCTTCGCGTAGTCGAGGAAGGTCCGTAGGTGGTGCACGCCGGTTGCCTGGGTCCGGGAGATGTCGATCTGCTCTGGCCGCAGCCGCGAGAAAACCAACAGCTGCTTGCGGGCTCTGGTTATGGCCACGTTGAGCCTCCGCTCCCCGCCCTTGTTGTTCAGCGGCCCAAAGTTCATGCGGACGACCCCGGCGGCGTCTGGCCCGTAGCAGATCGAGAACAGGATCACGTCCCGCTCGTCGCCCTGGACCGTCTCCAGGTTCTTCACGAAGACGGGCTCGCTGACTGTCGTAAAGTACGGCTCGATCTCCGGGTACTCGCTTCGCGCGGCGTCCAGGAGGTCCTCTACAAGGCCCTGCTGCGCCTGGCTGAAGGTCACCACACCCAGGGAGTTGCTCTGCTCCTGGGGATCGCGCAGCCTCCGGATGATCTCCGCCACCACTGCTTCCGCCTCTTTGCGGTTCGTGCGCGACTTTCCGTGGTCGTACACACCGTCCAGGACCTCGCACCACCGGACCCCGAGTCGGGGGTGCTCCGCGATTGCTGCCGGGAAAGTGTGGAGCCGGTTCTCGTAGTATTGCCGGTTGCTGAAGGCAATCAGGCTCTCGTGGCGGCTACGGTAGTGCCAGTCGAGGCGCAGGGGCTTTATTCCTGCGGCCTCCGCCTCCTCCAAGATGCTCTCAAGTTCCTCGGGCAGGTCGTCCTCGCTGTACTCCTCGTCGCCTTTCTGCCGCTCGAAGAAGCTCGTCGGCGGGAGCTGGCGGGAATCACCTACCACGAGGAGCTGGTTCCCGCGCGCGATAGCGCCGATTGCATCGTACGTCGGCATCTGCGACGCCTCGTCAAACACGACCATATCGAACTTCGGGAAGTCCACGCCGATGAACTGGGCCACAGACAGCGGACTCATGAGGACGCACGGTTTGTACTTGGCGAGTGCATTGGGACACTCCTTAAAGATACGCCGGATCGTCTTTCGTCCCCCTTGCGCGAATCGTTGGAGCAGCCCGGCTTCGGAGCTGGCGGGCGTGCGCTGCCCGGTCGCCACCGCTCGCGGCATCCCACTGGCGATCCGAGCGAATGTCTCTTTTCTGGTCAGGTCGGTGATCTTGGCATCGTGCTCTCGGAACTCACGAATTTTCAGGTTGTGCCGCTCCCCGATGAAACCGGCGAGAGAGGGGATCGACTTCAGTACGGTCCGCGCCCACCAGTCGGCGAAGGAGTGCTCGAACGCGGCCTCCAACTGATGAACACCTATCTCTCCGCGATCAAGAGCCTCCGCGAGTGCGGCGAGGCCAAGCTCAACGACCACCGCGCGAGACGCCTGGTAGTGCGACCACTCGCGCAGGCGAGGCAGGTTCGCCGCCAGGTTTCTCAAGGTCGTCTCGGCCCGCTCTAGCATCCTCGCGTCGGCATCGCCGCCCCAGGCCCCTTGGGCGTCTAGTCGCAGAAGGCTTCCGAGGTGTACTCGCTGGTCCTCGACGCCCTGAAGTGCGTCCCGGAAAGCCCGCGCCTGCAGCGTGGCAGGAGCACCGGCGACAAACAATGCACGCTTCTCCGTGGCGAACCGCATCCACGTGGCCCTAGTCCTCAGCTTTGCGTCCAGGTCCGCGCCTGAAGCGCGGTCGATGACCGAGTGGAACCTGTCCGACCACCCCACGATCCGTTGCAGCTCTTCCCACCGAGATTCCAGTCCCTTCCAGGATGGGCCGAGGAGCCGGGAGAGAACCTCGCCATGTGCTTCCAGCCTGGCACTCTCCTCGACTACGGTCAGCGCCTGGCCGAGTTCCTCCTCTAGGGCGGTCAGGTCTTTGGGCTTCCTACCGTCCTTACGGATCGCCCACACGGCCCTCCGAACGAAAACCTCCATGCGCCACTTTTTCCAGAGCCAGGCTTCCTTTCGCGTTCGCAGTTTCTCGATCAACGCGGGAAGGTCCAGCGTGAGGAGTCCGTCGGTGTTGGTCTCCAACAGCTTCGACCGTCTCGCGGCGCACCCGCGTCCCAGCTCGATCCACTCCATCAGATCGGACCTTGTACGCTGCCAGTCAGGTTCCGACAGGATCGCCTGTGTGACGATTGGCGCGGTTTCCAGCAAGGCGGTCAGGTCGCCTGCGAGCTGGAGATCGGAGAGCGATACCTCATCGATCTCGAGTCCCAGGTCCTGCAGGGTCGACGACCCCTTGGTTCTCAGGTGCCAGTATGCCTCCTCGGCGGCTTGGATCGCTTTCTTTGCGTCGTCCTCGATACCCCAGATATAGACAGATAAGCGAACCGCGTTCAGAGGGTGTCCAACCGGGTCACCGGAGACGCACGCCGCCTCGGCCATCTCACGCACGGCGGACCGCATCCGCTCGAACTCCTCACCCGTCCGTCCGCCGAGGTCGCCGAGGTCCAGCGAGACCTTCGGCTCACCCCCACGGCCGATGAGCCGAGAAATGACCCAGTACGCACTTTTACCGAACGCGCGAGGTTGGTGCAGATCGCGCGCGTACTCATTCAGCAACTTCCGCTGCTCGGCGAGGCGGCTCGTCTCCGCCTCCCAGTACTTGCTGGACCCGGTCCCGGCCACGCTGAGTGTCTCGCGCAGCTGTGCGCGGAAGGACTCCTTTGTCGTCTTGTTCGAGTGCAGCTCCAGGCAGAAGGGACCGAGCCCGACATCCGTGAGGCGCTTGTGCACCACGTCGAGTGCCGCCCGCTTCTGGGCGACAAGCAACACACGCTTTCCGACTGTCAGGCAATGGGCGATCAGGTTGGCGATTGTCTGGGACTTCCCGGTGCCCGGCGGGCCTTGCAGCACGAAGGTTCGCCCCTCCGCCGCCGCGTGGACAGCGCGGAGTTGGGAGGAGTCGGCGTGCAGCGGGCAGAACGTGGCAGATGGTGGATACCGGTCGTCGAGGATCTCCAGGTCGGGAAACGACGCGCCCGAGTCGAACAGCTCGTTCGAGGTCTCGATCAGGTGCCGGACGACCGCGTTCTTCTTGATCTCCTCGGCGTTCGCCTCCAGGTCTAGCCACATCAGGAACCGGGAGAAGGTGAGGATGGTGAGATTGGCGTCCTCTTCCACCTTCCAGCGCGGCTCACGCTTGATGGCATCGCGGATAGTCCGAAGGATTCTGGGAAAATCCAGACCGGACTCGTCTTCGGGTAACGGGTCCAGACCGTCGACGGTGATGCCGAAGTCCACCTTGAGCTTCTGGAGCAGGGTGATATTGATCCGCGACTCCTCGTCGATGCGCTGGATACGGAACCCGTCGCGCACGGACTTGCGTTCGATACTCATCGGGATCAGGAGGATCGGCGCGCGACGCTCGATGTCGCTCGTCGCGGCCTCTGTCCAGACCAGGAAACCGAGGGCGAGGAACAGTGTGTTCGCGCCCCCCTCCTCCAGGCCCAAGCGCGCGGCGCGCTCAATCTCGGTGAGGCGACCTGAAAGGTCGCGCTCGGTCACGGCGGCGTGCAGCCGCCGCTGGGCCATCTCCTCGCGCAGGTAGTCAGCCAGGGCGTCACCGCCCGTCTGCTCTTGGTACAGAGCGGCGTCGCGGAGGTCGGCCGCCCCCCAAGCGTCCGGCTTGGGCCGTACGCGAAACGCCTCGTCAGCAGCCAGCGCATTCTCCAAGTCCGCGATGTCGGGGCAGAGCAGTGGGATCGACTTCTTGGAGTCTTTGAAGTTGAGCAGGCGGTTCCGGAGGCTGAGATCGAGCAGGCTGGTTTTCCACCGGGCGAGGCGGTTGGCGGCGCTCTCCTGTTCGCACGGAGCACGCGTCGACTTCAGGGTGTCAGCATCCGCGACCGCCTCCGGGGCAGCGAGGTCTTCACAGAGAGATTCAGCATTTCCACCAGGGATGACGTTCTCGTCCGCAGATCCACAAACCTCCTCGGTCAGCGACAGCGGGCGGATACCGATTTTACGTGCGGCCTTTACGTCCACTGCAAAGTGAAAGCGTGTCTCGCTCTGAAGGCGAGTTTTTGCCTGTTCCAGTGCGGTCTTAAAGCTTATGGGTGGTGTCTTGGTTATCCCCGTCGATTCAACGACTAGGAACTCGCCTAGGCCGATCCGATTCAGGAGGATCGACGCGTGGCCGGTCACGGTATCGTCGAAGGACTTGTCTACGAGCCACACGCCGGGGAAAGCGTGTCCCTCCACCAGCACAACCGCCGGTCGAAGCCCAGCCTGCTCGAAGCACGCGACGAGTAGCGTTGAAGTGTCCATACAGGTGCCGAGCTTACGGTCAAGCAGGTGCTCCGGGGTTCTGATTTTCTGGCCGGTCTCTTCAAAACTCGCCGGAGGGTTGATGTAGCTGATTTTCTGGCGTGCCGCCGCGAAATAGATCGCAGCAGCCTGGGTGTACGCGCGGCGCGGACCGCCGCTCTGGTATCCCGACAGCGAGCCGTCCTGCGTCTTCTCCAACAGCAGCTTCGACGCCTCGGTTAGGATGCGCTCCACGGCGGGGTCGTTGGGTAGCACGTGTGCGACGATGATCTCCGGCAACGAGGAGACGCCGTACCACTCGTTGTAGGCGAGCACCGCTAGGGGAAGCGGCTTCCGTGCAGGTGCAACGCCGTCAGCGGCGACCTCAATCCACAGGTGACCATCCTCTCGCTCGGACTGTTTGCGGAGGGGTTCGCGGAGGAGCGTGAGAGCAAGGTCCGAAAAGGCGTAGTTCGCGCCGGGATCTATCGCGTCCACCCTCAGCGTCTTCTCTGCGACGACCGGTGGGTCGCTCCACACACGGACAACTAGGTGGGTGGCCTGTTTCTCGGAGAAGTTCGTCACAGCGAGCGCCCGAAGCAGTGGAACTGCGTTCTGCTGCATCGCGAAGTTTACGAACGGCGTATATTCCGCCTTAACGGAGAGAGGAGACTCCGCTCGCGACTGTTGGGATAAATCAATCATGGCTGCTCCGAAACTATACAACTGAAGTAAGATGCATAACTAGTGGTCGTACGGTTCTTCTAACGTTTCTTGGCATAACGAAGAGCTGAGCCGAAGCACCCTGCGGGCTACGATCGGCTCAAGCGACAGGTGTACGCCCGGCATGGGCGTGAACTTACGGGGTAAAAGTCCCCTGTATGTGAATCCAGTCAATGGGTTGTACAACTGTAAAAGTTAGAGACTTCCCGGACAGTCAGTCTCTCTTCGGTAGCGATGTTTAAGCCGCCTCTTTGGTCGTCACGTGCTCTTTGATAACCTTGCTAGCCTCGATGGTCTCAATGGATCTCTTGCCCATATTCCAATACACTCGGTGCGGCTGCTCGTAGTTGTAGTGATGGAGCCACTGATCGAGCATCTCTTGGAGCTTCTCCACGGAAGGTGTTATGCCTTCTTGTCCCACCCGATGACATAGCCGTTCTCAACTGTGATTCGAAGCCCAAAGCGATTAGCTCCTTGTTGGTGGTACTTCCACGTCTCCTTTGTCTTGGTCTTGAGTACTGCATGGTCGATGGAGACAGGTTCTCCCAACGCATCCTTAAGCTGCTCTCGGCTTTGGCCCTGCCATATGTCCCCCGCGACTATCTTCTGAACGACTTCTTCATCTTGGTACTTGGCGCGGAGATACTGCAATCGCTTCTTCTTGGTTTCCTGTTGGTGCCAGATGATCAGGCCGATGACGGCGACGACAATTATTAATGATACGACCCAACCTACCGATTCAACGACCTTTGAAACTAGGAAGATCGGCAAGCCAACAACAATGAGGAGGCCAATTAGAGCGGCGTCAGCTTTAGAGGCTCTCTTGGCCATAGTCGGACCTAAGGGGCATAATAGTGTAAATAAGTGGAAAATGTTCCATCATATTACCGTCATATAGACGGATGAATTTTCCACTTATTATGATATTAACCGGTGGAAGGTGAAAAATCCTTCACGCCTCGTTCCGCTTAGTACCAATCTCTTCTTAAAGTCCAGCTATTGCGATATTGAAGGTGCAAAAATGCAAAATGAACTGAAGTTCCGTCCGAATCCGAAGCTCAAACTAATGGACCGGGTTCGAGAGGTTCTTGGATATCAACGTTGCGCTTATCGCACGGAGCAGACCTATTGTCAATGGATTCTTCGTTATATCCATTAGTTCGGCGGTAAAACCCATCCCAAGCTTCTCGGGATAAAAGATTATTGACTGAAAAATAAATCTGTCCCCTTTTGCTCTTACTTCGACGGCAAGAGAGGGGAAGCATCGGACGACCGTTTCGCCCCGAAACCTGCGTGATGAGATGATCAGGCAAATTGCGGCGGTGAAGTCTCTGTAAAAAATAAATCTGTCCCCTTTTGCCGGTCAAGTCTCTGTAAAAAATAAATCTGTCCCCTTTTGCCGCTTTGCCGCGGAGACTATGTCGTCCTTTCGATTCTTTCCCTTGCCGCAGTGCACGGACGGCTCTCCGCCGTGTCCCTCTCCGCCGGGCGCCATTCCTCCACTTCCCGCGGCAGCGGCGGCGCAAGGCCGAGGAACGAACGCGCGAGGCGGCCGGCCTTCAGGGGGGGCGACCAGTTCACCTCCCGGCGATGGCCCCAATAGTCCGAGTGCCCGGCGTTCTCGATCTCGCGCTGCAGGAGGTTGGCCGGCGCACCCCGATGGCGCCACGCCTCATGTCCGAGCGCCGTGGGAAGGAATTCCTTCCCGCCGGCCGCCGTTTCTCCCAAGGGGAACGCCCAGGACAATACGCCGTCCCGGCCCGAGTAGAGACTCAGAGCGGGTGCCGGGTCCCGGAGAATCTCATCGTAGGCGCGGCGCAGCCTGGCGCCGGGATCTTCGTCCAGCATGAACGTCGGAACCGCTCCGGCCATGAGCACGATCCTGCGGACGGCGGGCCGCGGTCCCGCCTTGACCTGGAGGCAGCGGATCGTTTCGAGGGCAAGCCGGCATCCCAGGGAATGGGCGATGATGTCGACCTCGAAAAGGAGGCCGGAGCGGCACGCGCGGCAAAGGCTCTCCGCCAGGACCTCCGCCGTCTGATTCGCCCGGCCGATGCTCCAGGGATAGAAGAGGGGCGATGCGATTCCCCAGTCCGCGTCGCCCGGCCACAGGATGCGGACGACGAGACGGTCCTCACAGTAGCGGCCTTCGGTCCGGCCCAGGATCGTCCGCTGCATTTCGGTGAAACCGTCATAGGTTTCCGCGGCCTCCCGGGCGCTCACGTTGAAACCGTGGACGAGGAGAAGGAGTCTCGGCGAGAGGAGTATGGAGGCCTCGTTGTCCGGACGCTTCACCGCGCCGCCGACCGATTCCTCCCGGAACGACAGCTCGATGCCGTTGTCTTCCCGTTCCACGGTCATGTCCCTTTCCGGCGCAGCCCCGCCAGGGCGGAGACGATGTCCTTGGCGAAGGGGGAGATCATGCCTCCCAGCAGGGACAGCACGACGGACTGGGGAGTGATATTCCATTCGTTGCCCTGCAGGAGAAGGTACAGGAGAAGACCGGCCCCCAGCAGGACCGACAGGGACTGGTTGGCCCGCGCCCAGACGTACTCGATCCTCGTCTGCAGGGCGTCGAGCTTGCGCGAGACGAGGTTGCCCAAGAGGGCCCTCTCCGCCGAAGCCTGCCGGGAATCCCTTTCAGGCCATGCCTCGGGAGAGGGCGGCGAATCTTCCGGTGTGAAGCCGTACTTCGCCGCCGTGAACCTCATCCAGCGCCGGCCGTCGCCGTCCGGAGGCTCGCCGCCCGGCACGGCCCGCAGGAAATCGTACAGGGCCACGTAGCGGGTCGGAAAATCCAGGGCGACGTTCACCGCCGCCTGGATCTGCCCCATCATCTTTCCCGTGGGCTGGTCGAAAAGGGCGCCCTCGTTTCCGGGAATGCCGGCCGAGAGCGTCAGGAGTTCGTTCCAGACGCGGTCCCTGCCTTCCTTCCCGGCCTGGTCTTCGATCCAGCCGCGGATCTGCCGCCGGTGGAAGAACATCCGCGCCCGGGACAGGGCCTTGACCAGTTCCAGGAAGGCCATGCTGACCGCCGCGACCGCGGCGAGCAGCAGCGCCGTTTCGGTCACGTGTTCCGAAAGGGCGTCGAGATTGGTGGACATCATTCTGAGCAGATCTTGGTTCATACCGGCCTCCTTATCGTCAAAAGAGTGGTCATGACTGCCAAGGAGAGCGGAGCGGGAGATGAAAAAAGAGGAGGAGGGAGAGGATGAAATGGTCCGGATGATACGGAGGAACGGTCCGCTTGTCAAGAATCTATCGTATGGCGGACGAAAGAAGGAGGGTGCATCCGAAGCGGATCATTCTAAGTGCGACGGATGGAACGCGCGACGATGGACTTGCTGCTCGGGCCGTTCAGCACTCTTCGCTTCTCTTTAACCCCAGTTTTTCCCACAGGAAGGTGAAGTCGAAGGGCTCGCCGCCTTCGTTGCGGACCTTGCGCGCTTCGTGGTGTTCGTAGGTCTTGAGAAGTTCGATGACGGCCTTGCGTCCCTTGGTGGTCTTCATCGCCTGCCTGGGGGTCTTGTTTCCGAGGGCCGGAATCGGTTCGTCCGCCCAGTTTGCGTAATGCTTGCGCAGAAAGTCCCGCATCACCAGGGCCAATTCCTCCGGGGGGATGTCCGGTTTCGCCAGCTTCGGAGCCCGACGGGCTTCCTCCAGAGCCTTCGGCGATGTCGGGTCGGTAACGGCCCGCGCCTGAAAGACGATGGCATCGCCGGACAGCTTCTCCAACCAGGCGCGGGACTCTTCCGCCATCTTTCGCGTCCGGCAGAAGACTTCGAGCGAATCCGGCGGCTTCACGTTCAGCGCCGCCAGGGAACGGCGAAACTCGCCATCTCCTTTTTCCAAGCGGACCCATCCGTTGCTCCGGTTTCCGTCCACGTCGGGTTGCGCGGCCAGGCGTTCACCGAGGAGGTCCCAGTCCGCGACGCGGTAATGGTCTGTGACGAGGAGAAGAGGTTCCTTTGTGGACCTGTCTACTACCCTCGGCAGCGGCCGTTCCTGGACGAGATGGTCTAGCCAATGCGTGATGATCGCCAGGGAGATGATTTCCCGATCATGTGCGGAATTCAACTTGTCGCGCCTGGCTTTTCTCAATACCCGAAGAATATCGTCGCGGCAGGCGAGACCGTCTTCGCGGATGAAGGGATAGAGAGCGCCGGACAGGACCCAGATGCCGCGGCGCTCGACGATGCGCGCGCCGAACACCTCTCCGCGGACAAGGGTCCGTGTCGCCATCCTTTCCACGACGCGGACCGGCGTTTGTTCGGGATGGAAGAGATCCGTCAGCTCCATCTCCGCTCCCGGAGTCACCGATCTCGCCTCGTACAGGCTCAGGGGGTTTGCGCCGAGGCGCTGAAGCCATTCCCTTCCCGTTGCGGTGAAGAGCGGTCCGCCAGGTCCCAAGAAGAGTTCCCGCGTCGGCGTCTTCACCTCCCCGATGCGGATTTTCGCGTCGGTGACAAGCCACTCGCCGATGTTGATCATGAGCAAGTCATTGTCTTCGTCAAATGCTTCGTACACGGCCGCGCGTTCGTCGTCATCGAAGGCGCCGAAAAATGCATTTTGGACGGCATCCGCGGTTTCCTCCCCATAGCGCTCGTGCAGCCAGCGGAGCGCGCGCTGCACGGCGGCCATCTCTTCGCTCTGGGAGGCTGCCGCTTCCTCTTCTTTCAGAAGGCAGCACTTCTTGTATTTTTTTCCGCTCCCGCAGGGACAGGGGTCGTTTCTGCCGATCCGGTTCATGCTCGATTGCTCCGATTTCTATATGGCATCTTCATAGTATTGCCGTGAACGCCTGTCAACGCATATCCGGGTGGTTGTGATCCCTGTTCCCGCTCTTTCATTTTCCCCATATTCGTTGTCATCAACATCGCCATAATCATCACCGCCACGGCGCCGTCAGCAGCGGTAACATCTTCTCCAGCGACCGCATGGTCTTTGCCGTGTCGCTGTCACCATCGAGATTTGCAGGTCTTTCGCCTTGCACCAGTGGAGGGAAGCTAGGGGCAGAATTGACTTGACCGGGAAGCACCGGCACATGGCGATTCGACGAGTGTCAATCAGATATTCCCGATCGGGAATATTATGGTCTGGAACACTCTTTATACTTTCGCAATTCCCGATCGGGAATAAATATCTGGCAATAAAGAGGACAGATTTTTTTGCGGCGCTGCAGATAAGGGGACGCGAAGTGAGAAGATAAGTCTGTCACCTTATTGATGCTTAGCTGCGCAGCACGTCCACCGGGTGGATCTTCGTGGCGCGGACCGAGGGGTAGAGGCCGGCGAGGACCCCCGATGCGATGGACAGAAGAAACGAGAGCGTCAGCCCCGCCAGCGAGATGCGCGCGGGATAGTGAAGGACCGCGGCGACGGCGAGGCTCACGGCGACGCCGGCGGCGACGCCGATCATGCCCCCGCTTACGGAGATGAACGCCGACTCCATGAGAAACTGGAAGACGATGTCCCGCTTGCGCGAGCCCACGGCGCGGCGGACCCCGATTTCCATCCGCCGCTCGCTGACGATGAGGATCATGATGGACAGGATCCCCAGGCCGCCGATCAGGAAGGACGCGGCCGCGGCGATCTTCCCCAGGATGGAGATCAGGTCCATGGCCTTGCTCTTGAGCGCCATGACGTCTTTGAGATCGATCACCGCGAAGTCGTCCCGCGTGCCCTTCGCGATCCGGTGCCGCTTCCGCAGCAGGTCCTCGATCGCCTCTTTTGCGGGCTTGAGCGAGGCGGTATCCACGGTCTGCACGTAGAAGGTGTTGACGTACTCGCGGTTGACGAAATTCTTGAGGAACGTCTGCAGAGGGACGAAGAGCTGGTTGTCCTGATCGACGCCGGAGAGGTCCACACCCTTGGCCTCCATGACGCCGATCACCTCGCAGGGCACGCGCCAGATCATGATCGTGCGGCCGAGGGGATCCGCCTCGCCGAAGAGCTTTTCCGCGATCCCGGAGCCGATCACGACGACCTTGCGGAGGTTGCGGCTGTCCTCGTCGGTGACGAACCTTCCCTCCTGCACGCGGAAGTTGCGGATGTCCTCGTAGTTCGGCGGGACCCCCGTGACCAGGATCGAGTTGAGGACCGTCCCTTCGTAGCGCACGGGAAAATTCTTGTACCCGGTAGGGCAGACCCCGGTGACATAGGGGATGCCGTCGGCCACCGCCCGGGCATCCTCCACCGTGAGATTCGTTGCCGTCGTCATGAACTGAACATTGGCGCCGTAGCGCCTGGCGAAGCCGCTCCGGACGATGAGGAGGTTCTTGCCCAGGCTCTCCGTCTCCTGCTCGGTCTTCTCCGCCATGGAATCCGACAGGTTCAGCACGATGATCAGCGAGAAGGTGCCGAAGAAGACGCCCAGGACGGCCAGCGCCGTCCGCAGGCGGAAGTTCGCCAGCGAGCGGAGCGCAATGCGGAGGTTGAGGGCGAGCCGTTTCATCCCCGTATCGCCTCGATCGGTTTGAGATTGGCTGCGCGCGATGCCGGCTGCAGGCCGAAGCCGACCCCCACCAGCCAGGACAGGACCAGGCCGACGGCGAAGGCCTTCCAGGTGAAATGGATCGGGAACTCCGCCGCAAACTGCAGCAGCTCCGCCGCAACGATGCCGAGGCCGTAGCCGATGAGGCCGCCCAGCGTGGTGACGATCACGGCCTCGGCCAGGAACTGCAGAAGGATGTCGCGGCGGCGGGCGCCGAAGGACCGCCGGATGCCGATCTCCCGGGATCGTTCCCGCACCGAGAGCAGAAAGAGATTGGCGAGCACGAACCCGGCGACGACCAGCGATATGACGCCGACGACGCCGAGGAAGGCCACGAGCGATCCGGTGATCGCCACCAAGAACTTGACGATGTCCTTGGGGGAAAAGATGCGGAAGTCGTCGGGCTGGCCGGGCGGGATGCCGTGAATGTCCCGGAGAAAGAACTTCAGCTCTTCGACGCGGCTTTCCAGGTTCTCCTGGTCCTCGAAGCGCACGCGGATGCCGTTGACGTACTTCTCCTCGTTCTGCAGCTTCTTCATCACCGTCGTGATCGGCATGACGATGCGGTCGTCGATGTGGCCGCCGCCGATGGTCGAGCCCCGCTCCAGAAGGACGCCGACGATCTGGACGGGCAGGCTGCCGACCGTGATGTACTTGCCGACCGGGTCTTCCTCGCCGAAAAGCTGAATCATGGTCTCATGGCCGATCAGGGCGACGTTCGCGAGCCGCCGGATGTCCTCCTCCGTGAAGTCGGAGCCTTCGACCACCGGCCAGCTCCAGGTCCGGCTGTAGTCGGCCGTCGATCCGGTCACCATCGAGGAATAGCGGTTGTTCCCGTAGGAAACCGTCTGCATGCCGGCGGCGGTCATGGGGGTGACCAGATAGGCCGTCGAGAACTGCGCCCGGATGCGCGTCACATCGTCGAGGGTGAGGGTCTTTTCCCGCTGGCCGGTCGCTCGGGCCTCGTCGGAGCCGCTGGCGATCATGATCGAGTCGGGCCCGAAGGTGTCGACGATGTCGAAGGCCCTCTTGTAGGCGCCCTCCGTGGCGGCGACGATGATGGTGATGGCGGAGATGCCGATGGCGACGCTCACGACGCAGAAGAAGGTCCGCAGCTTGAAGGCCCGGACGGCCGTCAGGGCCTGGGACAGGGTGTCAAGCAGGCGGTCCATCGTCGATCACTCCGTCTTTGATGAGGAGGGTCCTCCCGGCGTAGGACGCGACCTGGGCGTCGTGCGTGATGACGACGACGGTCTTGCCGCGCTCGTTGAGGGCGGCGAAGAGTTTCATGATGTCGGCCGCCGTCCGGCTGTCGAGCTGTCCCGTCGGTTCGTCCGCCAGGACCAGATCGGGGTCGTTCATCAGGGCGCGGCAGATGGCCACCCGCTGCTGCTCGCCGCCGGAAAGTTGGCCGGGGCGGAAGCGCGTCCGGTCCCGCAGCCCGGCGGTCTCCAGGAGGCCGAGGGCGCGGTCCCTCGGGTGATCGCCCCTGTGTTCCCGGTACAGCGTGGGCAGGAGGACGTTGTCCAGCACCGTTGCGTAGGGAAGGAGATAGAAACTCTGAAAGACGAAACCGATCTTGCCGTTGCGCACCTCGGAAAGCTCGTCGTCGGAGAGTCGGGAAACATCCCGGCCGTCGAGGATGTACCGTCCGGCGGTAGGGGTGTCGAGGCAGCCGATAAGGTTCATGAGGGTCGATTTGCCGGAACCGGAAGTCCCCATGATCGCGACGAACTCGCCCCGGTCGATGCGGAGGTTGATGCCGCGCAGGACCTCGACGGACTGCGCGCCAAGGTAGAACGTCTTGTGCACGCCCTCCATCAGACACAGCACTGTCGGATCGGCTTCCTTCATCTCCGGTTCTGTGCCTCGGCTTCCGGGGAGACCGGCAGGATCAGTTTCGTGGCGAGCAGGGCGCCTGCCTCCACACCCGAGAGGATCTCGGTGCGGTCTTCGCCGCGGATTCCGATCTTCACGACGGTCTTTTTCACCTTGCCTGCACCGTCCACCTGGTAGACGACCTGTTTGCCCTTGTCGAATTTCACGGCGGCGTTCGGCGCAGTGACGGCGTCCTCTTTTTGGGTGGTGATGATTCTCGCATGGGTCGTCATCTCGGGTTTCAGGAACGCGGCGTCCTCTTTCGAGACCTTGACGATCGACAGGTAGTAGACGATGTTCTCCTTCACCACCGGTTGGGGATAGATCTTTTCAATGTTTCCCCGGAACGTGCGGTTCGGGTAGGTGTCCACGGTGTATTCCACGGGCTGGCCCAGCCGGACCCGGCCGATGTCCGTTTCGTCGACGTAGATCCACATTTCCAGGCGCAGGGGGTCCAGGACCGTCACGAGGTTCGCCACCTGCAGCCCGGCGACGATCGTCTCTCCCTCCTGAGCCGTTACCTCCGAAACGACGCCTTCGAGGGGCGAGTAAATCTTCGTGTAGCTGAGCTTTGTTTCCTGCTGGGCGATCTGGGCGCGGATCTCCGCGATGTTGGCCTCCGTGATCTTGATCTGCGTCTGGTACTCGTCCTCCAGCCGCTTGAGGATCGCCCCGGTCGCTTCGTAGGAACTCCGCGCCTTCTCGAAGGAATCCTTTGTCGTGTATTCGTTCTTCAGGAGCTGCTGCTCCCGCTCGTAGTTCTGCCCGGCATACTCGAAATTGGCCTTTGCCTCGCGGATGCGCTCGGGATAGGTGAGCCGGACCTGGCGCAGCGTACTTTCCGCCGCGGCGAGGGCGGCCTTCTGCTGCTGGACCGCCTGGACGATTTCACGGTCGTCGATGAGGGCGATGATCTGCCCGTTCTTCACGCGGTCGCCGACCTTCACGCCCATCTTCACGACCTTGCCCGTCGCGCGGGCCCCGATCTTGACGACCGCGCCCACCTGGGACTTGATGATGCCCGTTTCGACGAGGACGCCGCGGATGGCGCCGCGCTCGACCTTGCCCGTTTCCAGGACCTTGATCGCCGGCTTGGCGGTCATTTTCTTGTAGGCGAAGAGCCCGACCGCCCCGAGGACGACGATCGCCACTGCCGCTATCCAGAAAATTTTCTTCACAGGATTCCCCCTGCCGCTTCGGCGGGAAATTTTGCGGTACCGACGTCACGGCCAAATCGAGCCGTTCCCGATATCCGGGGGTGGCGCGGCTTCCGGCGCGGCCGTTCCCGCCGTGCGCTCCACCTGGGCCTCGGCAAGGATGCGATTGAGGCGGGCCGAGACCGTCTGTTCGCGGGCGTTGGCCAGGAGGGTTTCCGCCTGGACGAGGGAGAGGATATCGCCCTTGCCAACCTTGTACTCTCCGAAGGCCTGGTCGTAGTTCTGCTCGGCCTGACGGAGCTGTTCCGAGGCGACGGCGACGTTCCGGTCGGCCGTCACGTAGTCCTCGTAGTTTTTCTCTAGGTCCAAGGAAAGCTGCCGCTGAAGTTCGCGCAGCCCTTCTTCGGATACGCGGATCTCGATCGCGGAGGACTTCCGCCGGTAGAATTTGCCGAACTCGAAGAGGTTCCACGATGCGGACAGCATGGCCACCCGGTCCTGTGCGGGGTTGCCCGTCATGCCGGTGTCGGTCGTGCGGGAATAGCTCATCGACGCCGACACCGTGGGGTAGAATTCGCTCGTGACGGAATCCCTGGCCCTCTTGGCCCGATCCAGGGTGTAGCGGGCCTGGAGGATTTCCGGCCGCCGCAGGACGGCGTTCCGGAGGATCGGCCGTTCCGGCAGAACCCCCGCCGCTTCCAGGCTTCCGTTCAGTTCCGGCGATCCGTCCGCCGGCGCCCCGATCAGCGAGCGGAGTTCGGAGAGGGCCTTGGCAAAATCCCCCTCGGCCTGGATCAGATTGAAGCGCGCCTGCTCGACCCGCACGGAGGCCTGAAGCACCTCCGACAAACGGGCCGCGCCGAGGCGGTAGCGGCCGTCGGCGACCTCGAAGTCCTTGCGGGCGTACTCCAGCTGGCTCCTGCGCTGCAGGATGATGTCGCGGCCGGCCACGGCGGTGTAGAAGGAGATCTTGACGTTCAGGATGAGATCCTGGAGGCTCCGGCGCAATCCTTCCCGTTCCGAAGACAGGTTCAGCGCGGCGGTGTCGCGGTCGGCCCTGCGTTTGCCGCCGTCGAAGAGCCTGTAGGACGCGGAAAGGCCGTAGGTGTTGGCGTCGTAATACTGCGATGAGGTGTCGTGAACCGCGTGGCCGGCGTCGGCATCGAGTGAAGGGAGATAGGGACCGAGGGATGCCTGGTAGAGGGCCTCTCTGGACAGGACCGATTCCTGTGCCCCACGATAGGAGGGGAGGTTCTTCTTGGCAAGCTCGATCGCCTCCTCGAGCGTGAGGGACCATGCGCCTCCCGGAATGGCCAGAAAAAAAACCACGCAGATGATCAGGTACAAACGCCAGCGTTTCATCGGAGTCCAAAGGGTCTGGAGACGTTCCGTCTCCGGAAATCCGCCGCGTCCCTGCGGGTGCGACGGGTTCACCGCTTCACAGGTCCCACATCCATGCTTCACAAAATTCGACCACGCCTCGTTACGCAAGGGCCATGCCATGCGCCGCTTCCGGGATTCAAGGGATTGAATCCATGAGAATCCTGCTCCTGCGGGGAATCTCCCGAAAGGTTTCTTGAGGTCCCATATGGGCAATAAGTATGCAACCCCGGTATTCACCTGGGAAAAAGGTATCCAGGGAATGTGGAAGAAGTCCCGCCTCCGGGTATCGGGACGCAACCTGCAAAAACGTGCCACAGTGCGCGGCATTTTACAAGGCCGATATGGGATTGCGGCCGGTTGCTCCCTATGAAGAAGCGGTCTGCCCGGAGGGGCGCTGGACGCGGGACAGGATCGGGAGGGAAAGGGCGACGATGACTCCGACGGCGGCGAAGGGCCAGCGGTATCCCCAGGCGGAGGCCATGATTCCTCCGAGGAACGGTCCCGCCGCCATGCCCAGACAGATCAGGGAAGAGGAGATGCCGTAGGCCTTCCCGTAGCTTGCCGGGGGCACCAGCTGTCCCACGAGGGCGTTCATGGCGGGGAGGATTCCGCCCACCGCCAGGCCGTAGAGGATCCGCAGCCAGACGAGTTGGGCGATGCTTTGTGCCAGCCCGTGAAGGGCCAGGCATACCGTGGCCAGGACAAGGCTCGCCGTCAGGACCCGCTTGTGGCCGATCCGGTCGCTCAGATAGCCGATCCCGGCGGCACCCAGGGCGGAGGTCCCGCCGCTGACCGCCAGCAGCATGCCGGTGGTGGAGGCCACATCCACGCGTCCGGGCCCGCAGAGCGTTTCGATGAACAGGGGCAGGATGGGCACGACAAAATGGACGGAGCAGTTGAAGAAGAAGAACAGGGCCAGCATGGCCGGAAAGCCGCTGCATCTGAAGAGCGATACCATGCTGTCGCCCTTCTGCAGCGCCGTTTCCGAGGGCCGGCAGAACCGTTCGCGGGTGCCGAAAAGGACGAGCAGCCCTCCCACGAGAAGAATCGCGCCTCCGATCTTGAAGGTGAGGCGGTACCCCGCGGCGTCGGCCAGCAATCCTCCGATCCATGGTCCCAGGGTCATGCCAAGGTAGACCGCGACCTGCATGAGCCCCAGGGCAAAGCCGAGCCTCTTCGCCGGGACTGCCGTGGAGACGAGGGTGATCGAGGCGGGAATCGTGCCCGTCAGGGCGCCGGAGAGCAGCCGGAGGCCCAGAAGCTGCCGGACATCCGCGACGAGTCCCATGGCGAAGGTGATGACGGCGCCGCCGAACATGGCGCGCTCCACCATGGGCTTCCGGCCGTACCGGTCCGCGACCCACCCCCAGAGAGGGGAAAAGAAGACCATGACGAGGCTTCCGGACGCCATCAGGATGCCGGACCAGTAGGCGACGAGACGTTCGGTCATGCCCAGCTCGCGAACGTAGAAGGGCAGGAACGGCAGCGGAACGGCGAAGCCGATCATGGACAACAGCTGCGCCGTGAACATGATGTACAGGGTCATCTGCCAGGGCTGGCCGTTCGGGGGAGGAGACGTCGTCGGATTCATAGGGCTTGCTTCGTGCCGCAGGTATAGAGAATCCGGCTGCCGTTGTCAATGTTTTCCGCCCGCGGGGGGACGCACTCCGTCGATTTTAGCCATAACGTTTGACATTAATAGCGCCTCGCGTTACCACCCGCTTCCATGATCTATTAATCCGGCAAGTAAACATATTAATCGTTGTCATTCCGGGCTTGACCCGGAATCCAGTGCAGTTCCGGATTCCCGCCTTCGCGGGAATGACCTGATTGTCGTATATTGTTGCCGGAGTAATAATCTTTTCGCTGCAAGAAGACGGCAAAGATTTTTCAGGGGAGATTTTCGGCCGGACTGCCGCAATCCATACAGCGGATGCGGCGCGAAAGCTTGAGATGTTGGACGCCGCCGAGACGCTTGAGGACTTGCGTTCCCCTCCCGGGAATCGTTTGGAAGTCTTGCGGGACGACCGGGCCGGACGGCACAGCATCCGCATCAACGATCAATGGCGCATTTGTTTTGTATGGCGCGAGAATAACGCGCACGACGTGGAAATCGTCGACTGCCATTAGGGGAAACAGTCATGAGCAAGAGGGCTTTTCCGCCTGTTCATCCGGGAGAAGTCCTCCGCGAGGAGTTCCTGCTTCCGCTCGGCATCAGCCAGTACCGCCTTGCCAAGGAAATCCACGTACCGGCGCGGCGCATCAACGAGATCGTGCTGGAGAAACGGAGCATTTCCGCGGATACGGCTCTTCGTCTCGGCCGCTATCTGGGTACGACGGCGCAGTTCTGGCTCAATCTTCAGGCCCGCTACGACCTCGAACGGACGCGCGACGGAATCGCGGAAGAGCTCGAAACCGAAATCAAACCATTCAAGAGCGCTGCGTGAACGGCGCGACTATACGAAAAGCGCCGAGATGACTCCACCTACTACTGATGCTTATCACTCTCAAATCAAAGCTGAAGATTATCAATTGAAATGTTGATCTCTATTTTCTCAGATTAAATCTGCCAGTCAGTTTTTCAGGTGCTGGATTCAGGCTCGGGCTCTGCTGGACGTTGAGCTGTTTCGCTTCATCTTCGACCTTCGGTTTGATATCTTCATAGATATCGAGGATCGTCTTCCTACCTTCCTTCAAGGCTTCAGGAAATAATATGTGAATACCCCATGACCCTTTTCAGGCGAAGAGGTGCTGATTTGCGAGCCCTGGGTCGCTGAAAGAACAACCATATTGTTCGGTAAGGTGATGTTGCTTGCCATCATCACCAATGGCCTTGCTCCCTTTGCGAGAACGCTTCTTCCTCCAGCACCGGAGAAACAGGCATCAAGGACAACGGTCTTCTCCACTGCCGGCAATCTGCCAAGATTCTCATACAGTCTTTTCAATGAATAGCCTGTGACCGACAGGTAGTTGGGATCTCCGTCGTATGGGACAAGATATGCTTCTCCTGTCGCCGGATCGGGCGCTCCATGGCCGGAATAATAGACAAATATCCTGCTGTTTTCCCTTGCCTTGTTTCTGAGCCAGACATCAACCGTCTTTGTAATGCCGGAAAGGGTTGCTTTCTCGTCTGTGATCAATTCTATATTTCTGTCCTTAAACCCTAAAGCCCTCACGTAATCCCTCACCAGTCTCGCATCATCATAGGAATAATCGGATTTTGGCAGGCTGCTGTATCCCTCGATCCCGATGATCACGGCAAGATCATTTTCACCGATGATCTTTTCCGATATATTGAACGTCGGTTTATCGATATCGGACTGTACGGAAGAATCTTTCTTGATGTCTTTCTTCTGTTGTTTTGTGGCATCCTCGACTGCGGCTTTCACAACCGAAGCAAGGTCTTCCTTACTCATCGGTCTTTGGGCTATAGGTTGTTTAGATGCATTCTGAGCGTCTATATACTCCTGAAGAATCCGTAGACCTCTCTTGGCATTTAAACTACCCTTCTGGGCTAAAGGTTCAAGGTAATCCATGGAACGATGGATATCTGCACCTTTTGCAATTAAGTATTTTGCTATTTCTGTCTTCCCCGCATAAGCCGCACTTGCCAAAGGAGTATCACCATGTATGTCAGCTCTATTAACATCTGCTCCGCGCTCTATTAAGATTTTCACCATATCAAAATGACCAAAATAAGCCGCAAGCTGTAAAGCGGTATATCCGCGGCCATCTCCCAAGCCTGCATCGGGGTGGGTACCTTTATCCAAAATCCTGGTTACCTCCTTCGCATCACCGCGGTTAACTGCGCTACGCAAAGCAGAACATCCCGTGACAAAAAATAATGATATGAGCAGGATTGTAATGAGGAGCCTTTTCATAAATCCCCTAGACGCTGCGAAAGAATCTCCCCGGCAGAGATAACCAGCCCACGCGTCTTTTCACGCGGGTTCATCCAGATGAATGCGCCTGGAAAACAAAAAACCCCGCTTCTTTGTCAGAAACGGGGTTCCGTCAGTCAGTCCATGTTTCCCTCCGACATTGCTATACGGGGTGGAACATTTAACTGATCTTCCTTTGAGAAGGTTACTTACCACCATTTTCGACTGAAATCCAGTACAAGTGTGGAAACCAACTACCCATCGAGGAAGAAGTCAGGTTGTCGCCGATTATGCTTTGATTGGTCGCAAAATATCTTTTTCTCGACAATGAAAATCCGGGAAAGGGCGGATATGTCCGCCGCTTGACAGTCCGTCTGTTTCCGCATACAGATGTTTCAAAAAAACGGGTCTCCGCAAGGCTTCGTACGGCGGAGAGATCCGGCAGATCAACCGAGGAGAGGCAGATGAGCGACGAGCGGAACTTCGAGCAGAAGTGCATCAATACGATCCGGTTTCTGGCTGTGGATGCGGTGGAGAAGGCCAAGTCCGGGCATCCCGGAATGCCCATGGGGGCGGCGGCCGCCGCCTACGTCCTCTGGATGCGCCACCTCCGTCACAACCCCGCCGATCCGGGATGGCCGGACCGCGACCGCTTCGTCCTATCCGCCGGGCACGCCTCGATGCTCCTGTACGCCATGCTGCACCTGACGGGCTACGGGCTGAAACTGGAGGACATCGGCGCCTTCCGGCAGTGGGAGAGCTGCACGCCCGGACATCCCGAGTACGGCTGCATCCCCGGCGTGGAAGTGACGACGGGGCCTCTCGGGCAGGGTTTCGCGACGGCGGTGGGGATGGCGATCGCCGAGGCGCATCTGGCCGCCCGCTTCAACCGGCCCGGCTTCGACATCGTCGATCATTGCACCTACGTGCTCGCCAGCGACGGGGACCTGATGGAGGGCGTGGCGGCGGAGGCCTGTTCGCTTGCCGGACACCTGGGATTGGGGAAGCTGATCGTCCTGTACGACGACAACAAGGTATCGCTGGCCGGCTCCACGGCGCTGGCCTTCACCGAGGACGTGGGAGCGCGTTTCACCGCCTGCGGGTGGCATGTCCAGACCGTGGGCGACGGAAACGACGTGGACGCCGTGGACCGCGCGATCGCGGTAGCCAAGGCCGAAAAGGACCGTCCCTCGCTGATCGCCGTCCGGACGACCATCGGCTACGGCGCGCCGAAGAAGGGCGGCACCTTCGAGTCCCACGGCTCTCCCCTGGGCCCCGAGGAGACGAGGGCGGCCAAGCGGGCCCTCGGATGGCCGGAAGATCCCGCCTTTGTGATTCCTGAGGACGTCCTCGCCTTTTTCCGCGCCTCCGTCGAGAAGGGCCGCGCCCTGCAGGAGTCGTGGGAGAAATGCCTCCGCCGCTATAAGAAGGAGCATCCCGAGGCGGCCGCGGAATTCCGCCGCCGCCTCGCGGGTGAATTGAAGGAAGGCTGGGAGGCCGCACTTCCCGCCATCCCGCCCGATGCCAAGGATCAGGCCACACGGAAGACATCGGAAACGGTCCTCCAGTCCCTCGCCTCCGTCCTGCCCGAGCTGGTGGGCGGATCGGCGGACCTCAACCCGTCCTGCCTGACATGGATCAAGGGAGGGGGGGATTTCGAGCGTCCCGCGGCGGACGAGCCCAACGTACCGGGCGCCGTCGGTGGCGGCTGGGACTATGCCGGGCGGAACGTCCATTTCGGCGTCCGCGAGCACGCCATGGCCGCCGCGGCCTCCGGCATGGCCCTGCACGGGGGGATCCTGCCGTTCACGGGGACGTTCTTCACCTTCTGCGACTACATGCGCCCCTCGATGCGCCTTGCGGCGCTCATGAAGCTGCGCGTGATCTACGTCTTCACCCACGACAGCATCGGGATCGGCGAGGACGGACCGACGCATCAACCCATCGAGCACCTCATGCAGCTGCGCATGCTGCCGAACCTCACCGTCCTGCGGCCGGCGGACGCCTGCGAGACCGTCGAGGCGTGGCGCTTCGCCGTCTCGAACCGCAAGGGGCCGACCGCGCTCGTCTTCACGCGCCAGAATGTCCCCCTGCTCAAGGCCCCCGGGATCGCCCCGGCGGCCGGCCTGCGGCAGGGAGGCTATATCCTCTGGGAGCAGTCGACGGGGACGCCGCAGGCGATCCTCCTGGCGACGGGTTCCGAGGTGGCGCTGGCGCTGCAGGCGGCGCAGCGGCTCGTGGACGAGGGGATCGGGGCGCGCGTCGTATCGCTGCCGAGCTGGGAGATCTTCGACGAACAGCCGCAGTCCTACCGGCACGCGGTCCTGCCGCCGAATGTCAGGCTTCGCGTGGCTATCGAGGCGGGGATCGGTCTGGGGTGGGAGCACTACATCGGCCTCGAGGGGGCCGTGATCGGCATGAAGGGCTTCGGCGCAAGCGCGCCGGCGAAGATCCTGTTCGAGAAATTCGGCTTCACCGTGGAGGCCGCCGTGGCCAAGGTGAAGGAACTGCTGGTCCGGTAGATTCCCGTCGGGGGCGGCGGCGGGACGGCGTTTTCTCTCGATTGCAGACAGGAGGTGCGACGATGGCGGGCATGGTCGGATCGGCGAGGCTCGGGGCCTGCCGGGCCGCGGCGGATGAGGCCTCCGCGCGGCTGCGGGCGGAACGCGTCACGGAGCGCATCTGGCAAAGGGATTTCACCGTCTGGAAACCCGAACCGGCGGAAATCGCCAACCGGCTGGGCTGGTTGGACTCTCCGGAAGCCATGGCGGGGAATGTCCCGGCGATCCGTTCCTTCGCGGAAGGTCTGAAGGAAGAGCGTTTCACGGATTGCCTTCTCCTGGGCATGGGCGGTTCCAGCCTCGCGCCCGAGGTCTTCCGCAGGGTCTTCGGGGTGGGGAAAGGCTTCCTCGACCTCCATGTCCTCGACAGCACCGACCCCGGCGCGGTCCTTTCCTTCGCCGAGGGGCTCGATCCGGAACGGACGCTCTACATCGTCTCCACGAAGTCCGGCGGCACCGTCGAGACTTTCTCCTTCCTGAAGTATTTCTACGGCCTCGCCTGCAAGCGGCTGGGCGGGGAAGCGGCGGGCCGGCATTTCGCCGCCATCACCGATCCCGGCAGCGCCATCGCCCGGATCGCGGCGGAGCGCCGCTTCCGTGCGGCCTTTCTCAACGATCCCGACATCGGCGGGCGGTATTCGGCACTTTCCTATTTCGGCCTCGTTCCCGCCGCTCTCCTGGGCGTCGACATCGACGCGATCCTCGCGCGGGCGAGGGATGCCGCAGCTGCGGAAAGGTGCGGAGCCGCCGTCCCGGAAGGACTGTCCGGCGCATCCCTCGGTGCGATCCTGGGTGCGCTTGCCGGCATCGGCCGCGACAAGGTCACGTTCCACCTCTCTCCGGAGATCGCCAGCTTCGGCGACTGGGTCGAGCAGCTGATCGCCGAGAGCACGGGCAAGGAAGGAAAAGGGATCCTCCCCGTGGTCGGCGAGAAACCCGCCCCCCCGGACGCGTACGGCGGCGACAGGCTCTTCGTCTTCGTCGGCCTCGGAGGGGCGTACGAAAAATCGCGCGCGGACTCCCTGGCGCAGGCGGGGCACCCGGTGATCGAGATCGCCCTGAAGGACCGGTTCGACCTCGGCGCCCAGTATTTCCTTTGGGAGATTGCGACGGCCGTCGCCTGCCGCGTCCTCTCCGTGAACCCCTTCGACCAGCCGAACGTGGAGGCGGCCAAGAAGGCGGCGCGGGAGATGATGGCGGTTTACGGGAAGGAAGGCGCCTTTCCGCCCGAGAAGGCGGATGCGGCTTTCGGCCCGATCCGGCTCTTCGGCGCCTCAGGGGCGACTTCTCCGGGGGCGGCGCTTGCCGCGTTCCTGGATCAGGCCGTCGCCGGTTCCTACGCGGCGATCATGGCGTATGTCCAACCATCGGCCGCCGTCGACGAGGCGCTGGCGGCCCTGCGGGCGCGCATCCGCGACCGGCGCCGCATCGCCGCAACGTCGGGGTACGGGCCGCGCTTCCTCCACTCGACGGGACAGCTCCACAAGGGCGACGGCGGCAGGGGCCTCTTTGTCCAGTTCACGGCAGACGACGCCCGCGACGCCCCGATCCCGGACGAACTGGGGGCGGCGGCCTCGGCCGTGACGTTCGGCATTCTGAAAACCGCGCAGGCCCTCGGCGACCGGAGGGCGCTGGCCGCGGCGGGGCGGCCCGTCCTGCGCTTTCACCTGGGCGGCGATCCGCCGGGCGCCATCCGGGAAATCGCCGCTGGGCTGTAGACGGCTGTTGAAAAACGCCCGTCTGCGGCGTTTCCCTCGTCCCTCGCCGTTCGACGTACCTCCGGTACGACTCGCGGCTCGGGACTTCGGGGCCTTGCATCCAGGCATCCCGTATCAAGTACGGGACAAGCTTTTAAACAGCCTATTCCGAACGACTTTTTCGGCAACAGGGGGATCAGGAGCCCGATGAAGAAATCCGCACGTCCCGCCAACCGCCTCGCGGCGGAAAAAAGCCCTTATCTCCTCCAGCATGCAGGGAATCCGGTGGACTGGTATCCCTGGGGAGAGGAGGCGTTCGCAAAGGCCCGTCGCGAAGACAAGCCGGTCTTCCTCTCCATCGGCTACTCCTCCTGCCACTGGTGCCACGTCATGGCCCATGAATCCTTCGAGGACGAAGAGGTTGCGGCGCTCCTCAACGAGGCCTTCGTCAACGTCAAGGTGGACCGCGAGGAGAGGCCCGATATCGACCACATCTACATGACGGCCTGCCAGATGCTGACCGGCGCCGGAGGCTGGCCCCTTACCGCGATCCTGACGCCCGACCGCACCCCCTTCTTCGCCGGCACCTACTACCCCAGGACGAGCCGGGCCGGCAGGATCGGGATGATGGATCTCATCCCCCGCGTCCGGGAGATGTGGAGAACGCGCCGGGCCGACCTCGTCGCGGCGGCCGGTCAGATTTCACAGGCCCTGCGGGACGCCGCGCGATCCGGAGAAACGGGCGAAGTCTCCGCCGAACTCCTGGACGAGGCCAAGGCCGACATGGAGGCCTCTTTCGATCCCGAGAACGGCGGCTTCGGCGCAAGGCCGAAGTTCCCCGTGCCCCACCAGCTCCTTTTTCTCCTGCGCTACGCCCGCCGGAAGAAAGATTACCGGGCCGCGACGATGGCCGAAAGGACGCTCAAAGCGATGCGCATGGGCGGCATCTACGACCACGTCGGCTTCGGGTTTCACCGCTACAGCACCGACGAGCATTGGCTCGTCCCCCATTTCGAGAAGATGCTCTACGACCAGGCCCTCCTGGCGATGGCGTACCTGGAGGCCTTCCAGTCGACGGGCGAACCGCTCTATGCGCGGACGGCGCGGGAGATCTTCACGTACGTGCTCAGGGACATGACCTCGCCGGAGGGGGCGTTCTGCTCCGCCGAAGATGCGGACAGCGAGGGCGAAGAGGGGAAGTTCTATCTCTGGAGCGCGGACGAGACCGTGAAGGTGCTCGGGAAGGACGACGGAGAGTTCGTCTCCCGTCTCTTCGGGGTCCGGCCCGAAGGGAACTTCGCCGAGGAGGCGACGGGTGAAAGACGCGGGGCGAACATCCTGCATCTTGCCGAACCCTTTGAGGACGCCGCCGAAGCGATGCAGATCCCGCCCGGTGAAGCGGAGGAGAGATGGGAGCGGGCGCGGGCAGTCCTCTTCGAAGCCCGGAGGAAGCGCGTCCCGCCGCTGAAGGACGACAAGATCCTCGCGGATTGGAACGGCCTGATGATCGCGGCCCTCGCGCGCGGCGCGCAGATCCTCGGCGACCGGTCCTTCCTGGAGGCCGCCGGGAAGGCCGCCGACTTCGTCCTGGCGAAGATGCGCAGGCCCGACGGCCGCCTCCTCCACCGCTGGCGGAAGGGCGAAGCGGACTTTGCTGGCAATCTCGACGATTACGCCTTCCTGGCCTGGGGGCTCCTGGAACTCTGGGGCGCGGGCTTCGATGTCCGTCATCTGAAAGCGGCGCTCGGGCTTCAGAACGAACTCTCCGCTCTTTTCGGGGACGGGGAGGGCGGTTTCTTCTTCGCGCCCGCCGATGCGGCCGATCTCCTCGTCCGCAGGAAGGAACTGTACGACGGCGCGATTCCCTCGGGGAACGCCGTCGCCGTCCTGAATCTCCTTCGCCTCGGCAGGATGACGGGGGACGCCCGGCTCGAAGAGACGGCGCTGAAGGCGGCCCGTGTCCTGAGCGGTCCGGCCGGCCGGGCGCCCTCCTCCCACGCCTTCTTCCTGGTCGCGGTCGATTTTCTCCTCGCACCGCCCTTCGAGGTCGTGATCGCCGGCGATCCCGCCGCTGCGGACACGCAGGAGATGATCGCGGAGTTCGGGCGGCTCTATCTTCCCCATGCCGTCGTTCTTCTGCGTCCGCCGGACGGAGAGGTTCTGGCGGAGATCGCCCCGTTCACCGCCGGCATGACGCCCCTCCGCGGTCGCGCGACGGCCTATGTCTGCAGCGGCTTTGCCTGCCAGGAGCCGGCCGTGGGCATCGGCGGCCTGCGCGACCGCCTCCGCGAGGCGGGGCTTCTGTCGGCGGACTAGACGGGCAGCCGCCGGAACCCCTGGCGGTGCGCACGCGAAGCAGCGATCCGTGGTCCTAAAGAAGCGGCATGAAGAAACCGATGACGGGTGCATAGGTTGCCGGAAAGGAGACAGGGCATGACAAGACTCCGTTGCACGATAGCGGCGTTGGCGATTCTTCTCCTCGCGGTTCTTCCTTCTCAGTCTGCCGCACTGAGTCCGGAGCAGGTGATCGCGCTGAAGAAGGCAGGGGTCGGCGAGGAGACGATCCGTCTCATGATCCAGCAGGAACGAGAAGCGCAGCAGGCGAACCCCTATGACACGCTCGGCCGCAAGGAGATCAAGGACGGCCGGGGCGACACCATCATCATCTACTCGACGGGACGCGGCACGCCCCAGGACAAGGATCGCGAAGAAAAGGAAAAGGCCGACAAGGCCTGGAGAATGCTCCAGAACATGGTGATCGACGGCCGCACCAAATAGCGGGCCCTCCCCTCATCCCCACGCCCGGCAGAACCGCCGGGGCGTCTCCCTCGCGACGGCCTGATGCCGGGGATTGCGCTGACCGTCGTCTACATGCTCGCCGTTTCGTATGATGCAAAGAGAAAAAGTTTCGAACCGGGCCGGAAGGGTCTGCACACCGTTCGGGAAGTGGCAGGACCGTCTGGCACAGCATCTGGGCTGTCGTCTTTCCCTTTGCGGCGGAGGCCGTCCTCTTCCTCGCCTCCTCCTCCTTCATTACGGGCGAGATCCTCGAAGCGGTGCGCTCATGGATTGACGCCGCGATGGCGCCGCCAGAGCCGTGCGTACACCGCCACGTTGACGGCGATGACGGCCGACCCCAGCAGGACCTGCACGGCCGGCGTGAGGCCCTCCGGGTAGATCACGGGGGAGAGGTAGTGCTCGAGAAATCCCCCCGCGTAGCCTGCGTCGCCGGCGCTCCGCAGCAGAAAAACCTCCAGAGGCGTCAGCGGGCAGGTCCAGCCGAAGAATTCGATCAGGGCGCCCCACAGTGCGGCCGGGAGATGAAGCCACGCGAGCTTCGGCCGGCGCAGGACGGCGAACCCGCCTGCAACGACGAAGACAATGAAGGCGAAATGGACGAGGAATACGAGTTCGGCAAGAAGACGGTACGGCATCGTCGGACACGCCCCTCCGGAGGCCCGCGCCGCGTTTCCCGGTCCTGTGGATATCAACGCGGGACCCGGTAATCCTCCCGCGGCGGACTGAAGGTGTCGACGACGACGGCCCGATGGAGCACGACGACGCCGTGCGGGACGCCGGCACGGGCGAAGTAGCTGTCGCCCGGGTTCATCTCGAACGTGCTCTCCCCGATCGTCATCCGGATCGAACCGGACACGACATACCCAACCTGTTCGTGGGGATGGCTGTGCATGGGGATCTTGACGCCCTCGTCCAGCGAAAATTCGCAGATCATCATGGCCTTGCCCTCGGCCAGCGTCCGGCGAACGAGTCCGGGCACGACCTCGACGGGCAGGGCTTCGGAATGGCGGAGCAACATCGTCTTCCTCCTGTATCCGTTTTTTTCACGCCTCTCTTCTACCAGGATTCCATGCAACGATCAAAGGCCTGTTGAGGGGCGATTGCTTTCTCCCACAGCCTGGGATATGAATCGGGAACCCCCTCTTTTCCTTTTTGGGACCGCCCGGGGCGGAGCGCTTCTTCAAAGCCGGGAAAAGCAGAAGATTGACAGGGGGCGGGTGGATCCCGGCCCACCCGTTCATCGGAAAGCGGGAAAGAATGGCCGGTATCGCGAATTTCTGGAAAGGCAAACGAGTGGGACTGGCGCTGGGCGGCGGCGGCGTGCGCGGGTTTTCGCACGTCGGGGTCCTCAAGATCCTCGAACAGGAGGACATCCGGATCGACCTCATCGCGGGCACGAGCGCCGGCGCCCTCATCGGAGGGGCCTATGCGAGCGGCCTCGATTCCCGCGAGATCCAGCGACGGATCGAAACCTACATCAGCAGCCCCGCTTTCAACGGCTCCACGCTGAAGTCCCTCGGCATGGCGGTCAATCCCGTGAAGAAGAACCGCGTCGAGAAAATCGTCCATTTCGTCAAGAGCCGTTTTTATCAAGTGCGGGCCTTCTTCCATCCGGCGATCCTGCCGGCTGAGGACCTCCAGTCCCTCGTCGACTACTTCATCGCCGATATCCGCATCGAGGAGGCGCGCATTCCCTTCGTGGCCGTCGCGACGGATCTTCTTTCGGGCCAGAGGATCGCCTTCCGGGAAGGATCCATGCGGAAGGCCGTCATGGCCAGCTGCGCCGTGCCCGGCGCGATGGAGCCGATCCGGCACGGTGACTGGCTGCTGACCGACGGGGGCGTGACGAGCCTCGTGCCGGTCCAGGCGGCGAGGGAGGCGGGCGCGGACGTGGTGATCGCCGTCGTCGTCGACCGGAGCATCGGCGCGGCGGGTGACCTGGACACGGCCCCGGAGATCATCTACCGGGCGGGGGAAATCACGGCGGACAAGCTGGAGGCGGCCGAATTGCGGGAAGCCGATGTCATCATCCGGCCCCGCGTCGGCGATCTCCACTGGATGGACTTCGGCCGGGCGGGTGACCTGATCCGCGAGGGCGAGATTGCGGCCCAGGAGGCCCTGAAGGAAATTCACCGGGCACTGCCGATCGGGAGCAAGGTATCGCACCTGGCAAGGAGGCTTCTGTCGAAGATGAAGATCTCCTGAGGAGAGAGGGGACGGACACAGGAACAACATGAACGGAATTCGGAGGGGTAAGCGCTTATGACGGTCATGTCCGACATTTTCAACGAGAAGGCAAAGTTGCAACGGTGGCTGGATATCGAGAAGGCTCTGGCTGAGGTGGAGGCCGAGATGGGGATCATTCCCCAGGATGCGGCGAGGGAGATTTCTTCCAAGGCGCACGTTGGTTGTCTCGACCTGGACTACATGAAGAAACAGTTCGCGCTGACCGACCACGCCGTCGTTTCGATGGTGCGCACCTTTCAGAAAGCCTGCAGCGGCAAATGGGGCGAATACCTCCACTACGGACCGACGACTCAGGATATCATCGACACCGGAGACCAGATCGCCATCAAGGCGGCCCACGACATCATCTACGGCCTTCTTCGGGAGATCGAGGGCAACCTGATCGAGATTGCCGAGCGGGAGATGGACACGGTCATGGCGGGACGGACCCATGGCCAGCACGGTCTTCCGATCACGATGGGTTTCAAGGTCGCCGTCTGGGTGAGTGAGATCCGCCGCCACATCGAGCGCCTGAAGGAATCACGGAAACGGCTGTTTGTCGGGATGCTGGCCGGCGCGGTGGGAACGTACGCGTCCTTCGGCGAACGAGGGACCGAGATTGAGGCCCGGGTCATGGAAAAACTGGGTCTCAATCCTCCCGACATCTGTTGGGCCTCGGCGCGCGACCGCAACGCGGAGTTCGGTTGCCTGATCGCGATGATCTCCGGAACCATGGGGAAGATCGCCGGCGAGATCTACACGCTGCAGAGGACGGAAGTGGCCGAAATGGAGGAGCCGATCAGCGAGGGCACCGTGGGGAGCAGCACCATGCCCCAGAAGAGGAACCCTCACACCTGTGAGGTGATCATGGGGCTCTGCAAGCGGGTCAAATACTGCGCCATGATCCAGGTGGAGGGGATGTGGGTCGAACACGAGCGCGGCGATGCCGGCTGGTATATCGGTCGTGACGCCCTCGGCGAGCAGTGTCTCCTCACAGGCGACATCCTGGCCTTGATGAAGAAGGTCACGAAGAATCCGACCGTCGACCGGAAACGGATGCGGCAGAACCTCGACCTGACGCGCGGCATGATCCTCTCCGAGGCGGTTATGTTCGAGCTCGGCAGGAAAGCGGGGAAGCAGACCGCCCACGAACTTGTCTACGAGGCGACGATGAAGGCGGCCAAAGACAACCTCACGCTGAAGGATGCGCTCTTTGCGGATCGGCGGGTGGCCGGGTATCTCTCCAAAGAGCGCCTGGACGAGATCCTCGATCCGGCGGAGTACGTGGGTCTCGCCCCGCAGAAGACGCTTGAAGTGGTCCGCCGGACGAGGGAGCAGCGATCGCAGGACTGACGGCCGCCGACGGGGGCGTTCCGGACAGGATTTGAGGTCAACCGACCGCCGTGGACATCCGGCCGAAATCGACCTTCCGGGAGCGGATGCCGAAAGGGAACCGAAAACTGGAGGTACAAACGTCATGAAGATCGCTTCCGTGGAGCAGATGCGGGCGATGGACCGACACGCCATTGAAAAACTGGGCGTGGCGGAAGAAATCCTGATGGAAGACGCAGGCCAGGCATCCGCGGCGGTCCTGTCGCGGAAAATCGGCCTGGCGGGCGGCAGCTTCATCGTCGTCTGCGGAACGGGGAACAACGGCGGCGACGGCCTCGTCGTTGCCCGCCACATCCATGCAGCCGGGGGGGTGGTGAAGGTCTACCTCATCGGGGAGCCGAAGAAATTCCGGGGCGCGGCCAAGACGAATTACGAGATCCTCTCCCGGTACCCTGTGGAGATCAAAGGCATCGAAACGGCGGCGGAACTCCGCAGCGACGTCCGGCACGCCGACGCCGTCGTGGATGCGGTCTTCGGCACCGGTCTCGACCGCGAGGTCGGAGGAGTGCACCGCGAGGCCATCGACCTCGTCAATGAGTATGCCCAGGCCGTGCTCAGCCTGGACATCCCCTCCGGTGTCGGCGGGAATTCGGGAGAGATCCTGGGCGAGGCCGTCTGGGCCGACTGGACCGTGACGTTCGGGCTGCCGAAAATCGGGAACGTCCTGTATCCCGGCTTCGAGCGTTGCGGCGAACTCTTCGTCTGTCCGATCTCGTTTCCCCTGTCGCTGCAGCAGCGGGACGCCCTGCAAATCGAGATCAACGGGCCGGTCGAGCTGCCGGACCGCGATCCGAACGCCCACAAGGGCAGCATGGGGGAAGCGCTCTTTGTGGCCGGCGCCCCCGGCTACTACGGCGCCCCCGCCTTTGCCGCCCTGTCCTTCCTGAAGGCCGGCGGCGGGTATGCCCGGCTGGCGGCGCCTGCCGCCGTGGTTCCCGTCATCGCGGCGCGCGGGGCGGAGATCGTGTTCGTACCCCAGAAAGAAACGTCTTCCGGGAGTGTGGCGGCGGCGAACCTCCCGGACCTTCTCGAACTGGCGGCGAAGATGGATGTCGTCGTCGTGGGGCCCGGGCTTTCGCTTGACCCGGAGACGCAGGCCCTGGTCCGGGAACTGATTCAGAAGATCGACCGCCCCCTCGTTCTCGACGGCGACGGACTCTCGGCGGCAGCGGAAAAGCCCCGCATCCTGAAGGGACGCAAGGCGCCGACGATCCTCACGCCCCACCCCGGAGAAATGGCGCGGCTGATCAAGGGGACGGCGAAGGAGATCGAGCGGAACCGGATCGAAGCGGTCCGCAGGGCGACGGCGGAGTTCGGCGCTGTCGTCATCCTCAAGGGGGCCCACTCCCTGATCGGCGATTCCGATGGGCGGGTGTACGCGAACCTGAGCGGCAACGCGGGGATGGCGACGGCCGGGTCGGGCGACGTGCTGGCGGGGACGATCGCGGCGATGGCCGGACTGGGGCTGCCGCCGCTCGCTGCCGCCCGGAAAGGCGTCTTCCTCCACGGTCTCGCCGGGGATCTCGCGGCCGAAAAGATCGGCGAAGATGGAATCACGGCCCAGGATATTCTGGACACCCTGCCGGATGCCATGAGGGCAGACCGCGCCGGCTTGGATGAAGAGCGGTGGCGGAGGTGTTACGGGCCGCCGCTGGTGCACCCTTAGGCGGCCGTTGAATCCGATAAGAACCGGTCAGGTCTTCCGTTCGAGCACGAAGTCGGCGACGGCCAGCAAGGCCTCTTTCGCCTCGCAGTCCGGGAAGGACGCAAGGGCTTCCTTCGCATCGTCTACGTAGTTCCGGGCGCGCCTGAGGGCGTGGCCGATCCCGTCGTGGCTGCGGATGAGCGTGAAGATTCCGCGGACCGCAGTTTCGTCGAGGGGGCGGCGGGCGATGGCCTTCTGCGCCGCTTCCCTTTCTTCCGGCTTGCAGTTTGCCAGGGCGAAAATCAGGGGCAGCGTCAGTTTCCCTTCCTCCAGATCCTTCCCGATGGCCTTGCCGAACGCCGCTTCTTCGGCCGTGTAATCCAGCGTGTCGTCCGTAATCTGGAACGCCATGCCGACGCCTCTCCCGTATCGCGACAGGGCATCGACGCGCGGTCCCTCCGCCGTGCCCAGCATTCCCCCCACGGCACAGGCGGCGGCGATCAAGACCGCCGTCTTTTTCTCCACGATGGTGAGATACTCCTGTTCGGTGATGTTGACATCGCCGCATTTGACAAGCTGGAAGACCTCCCCCTCGGACATGACGTTCGTCGTCGCCGAAAGGAGCTTGATGATCTCGAGATTGCCGCAGTCGGTCATGAGTTTGAAGGACTTGGAATAGAGGAAATCGCCCACCAGCACCGATGCGGCGTTTCCCCAGATCCGGTTCGCCGAGGTCTTGCCGCGGCGGGTCTTGGCGTTGTCGATCACGTCGTCGTGCAGGAGCGTCGCGGTATGGATGAACTCGATCACCGCCGCAAGGGGATGGCGGCGGTCGCCGCGGTACCCGCAGAGATCGGCCGACAGGAGCAGCAGAAGCGGGCGGAAGCGTTTCCCGCCGCTGCCGATCAGGTGATGGATGACCTCGGGGATGAGGTTCACCTCGGAGCGAAGGTACCGGTCCATGTGTTCTTCCGCCTGGCGGAGGTCTTCGCCATAGCGCACGAATACGTCCTGAATCTGCATGCGGCGACTATAGGAGAGGGAGGGGAAAATGTCAAATCGAGGAGAAGGGGCTCCTGACGACGGTCTGTCTCCGGGCCGTTGTCACGGCCTGCCGGATCGCCGAAGGGGTTCCCGGGACTGTAGGGGCGGGAGCCGGAACCCGGGGTCCTGCCGGCGGTTTCAGCGAGACAGGTTCCCGCAGGCGGGACAGGAGGGCGTCCGCTCCACTGCGACCGTGTCCATGTCGGCATTTTCGCCGTCCCAGATCAGCAGGCGGCCGCTGAGCAGCTTCCCCCGTCCGGTGAGGTATTTTACGGCTTCGCTCGCCTGGATCGCGCCGATGACCCCGCAGGTGGCTCCGAGAACGGCGGGCGGGTCGCCCTCCATCTGCGAGGGGAAGAGACACTGATAGCAGGCGCTCTTCCCGGGAAGCACCGTCATGGCCTGGCCGTAGAATCCCTTCACGGCGCCGTGGATGAAAGGGATGTTTCTCGTGATGGCGGCGAGGTTGAGGATCCGGCGGAGGGCGAAGTTGTCGGCCGCATCGATGACCAGGTCGATGCCGTCCGCGATGTCTCCGATGCTGTCTTCATCGATGGTTCGGTCGACGGTCTCGACGTGGATGCCGGGGTTCCAGCACCGGAGTCTTTCCGCGGCGGAATCCGCTTTCGGGCGGCCGAGGTCCGCCTCGCAGTGGAGGAACTGGCGGTTGAGGTTCGTCGGCTCCACGCGGTCACGGTCGACGATGCGGAGCATGCCGACGCCCGCCAGGGCAAGATAGGTGGCCGTGACGCAACCCAGGCCTCCGGCTCCGGCGATGAGCACCCGTGCCTTCCCCAGGCTTGCCTGTCCGTCCTGCCCGACCACACCGATCTGGCGCAGGTATCGCTTCGATGAATCGTCCATCTGCAATCCCCCCGTGGCTCCGGGATGCCGGGGCGGGATTTCCGTCGCTCCGGTTTTCACCGGCATCCTCACATCGCCCCCGCGCATCGATAGGGGGCTACCCTATAGGAAAGGGCGGGTGGATGTCAAATCGTGAAGAGCCCTCATCGCGGGAGGAGCGGCGGAAAAAGAAAGGGGATTGACAGGCATATTGCAAGTTGTTAATATTTGTTAATCATTATCTTTTTGCGATAAAAATCGGAATAGGTTGACGGTACAGGAACGGGACACGGCGGCTCCTCTGCCCATGAGTACAGAAGCCCTATTCGATCCCTCCATTCACCAGAAGGAACTTCTTCAGGCGTGGCGGACATTCATCGAAACCGGCACGGTTGATTCCGCCGTCGTGCCGCCGCATATCGCATCCTCCTGGGAAAAAAGCTACCGGAAGAACGTTGATCCCTTCGGCTGTATCTGTTCGGACGCTGACGATCCGGAAATCTTCGCAGCGAGAATCTTCGACCGGCAATACCTTCTTTACCTCGCCGAGCCTTTCATGGAGCGCATCTACGCTTCTCTCGATCCGGAGCGCTATCTCGTTGTTCTCTATGACGCGGCTGGCTATCATTTACTGAGAAAAGGGCGAATCGCCGACTTCGAAAGAATCAGCGGGTTTCACCTCGAGAGCGGTGTCTGCTTCGAAGAGGAGAGGATCGGGACCTGCGGTTTTTCACTGGTCAAGTCGATGAGAAAACCGGTCTCTATCGCGGGTTGCGAGCATTATGCGTCCTACCTGCATCGCATCGTTGGTTCCTATGCCCCGATCTACTGCCCGCTCCACGGCAATTTCCTCGGTGCGCTCGGAATTGCCGGGGCCGCGACCATGCCCAGAGATGATACGCTGGTGACGGTCGCCGCCGCCGCCATGGCCATGGAGGACCAGATACGCGCCGCGCGGTCCCGGCAGGCGGTCGTGACCGATGAGCTGATGCAGACCATCATCGAAAACCTCTTGATAGGCGTTTTCTTTACGGATGGCGGAGGCCGGATCGCCGAGATGAACCGGTATGCGAAGGATGTCTTCGGCCTCTCGGCGGAAGACGTCAGGGGACGTTTTGCCGCCGAGGCGATACCCTCTCCGGCGATTCGGGAATTGTTCGCCCGCGTCCGTAAAGGCAGAGAGAGGGAAAAACAGAAGATTACCTTTCACACCAGGGGGAAGAACTATTGCGCCTGCGCCCAGTGGATCGGAAAGAACGACGGGGCAGAGGGCGGCGTCCTGTGCCAGATCAGGAGCGCCAACGAATTTTCCCATGCCCTTGCCGATCCGGCGGACAGACCCCGCCTGCCGATGGGAAGCAGCAGTGGCACTGTGAGGGCTCGGGAAGATCTGCATGGGAAAGCCACATTCGACGATATTGTCGGTCTGAGCCCGCGGATGAGCGAGATCAAGAATCTGGTCCGCTGGGCCACACGATCCCAGGCCAACGTCATTATCGAAGGGGAAAGCGGTACGGGCAAAGAAGTCTTCGCCCATGTCATCCACAATGAAAGCGCCAGGAAATCGAGCCCTTTCGTCGTTATCAACTGCACAGCCATCCCCTCACAGCTTATGGAATCCATCCTCTTCGGCCACGAAAAGGGATCTTTTACGGGCGCAATTCAGACACGCGTCGGCAAATTCGAACTGGCCGACGGAGGGACGGTCTTTCTCGATGAAATCGGAGAGATGCCTCTGGACATGCAGGCGAAGCTTCTTCGGGTTCTGGAGGAAAGGACCATCGAACGAATCGGTGGAAGGCGGCCCATTCCCGTCGACATCCGGATCATTGCGGCGACGAACAGGCAGTTGGCGTGGGAGGTCAGGGCGAATCGATTTCGCGACGATCTCTTCTACCGGTTGAATGTCCTGCGCATCGTTCTTCCCCCGCTACGGGACAGAAAAGATGAGATTTACCACCTGGTTCCTTGCTTCATCCGGAAGATCGCGCCCATGTTCGACAAGAGGGTCGAGGAGATTTCCAAGTCCTATTACGCGGCGCTTCTCGACTATTCCTGGCCCGGCAATATCCGGGAACTCCGGAACGCCGTGGAGTACTCCCTCGCCATCCTCGACGGGCCCGTGTTACAGCAAGAGCACATCCAGGGATTCTTCCGTCAGGAAGCACTGGAGACTTCTCTCCGTACGGTGGAGCCAGTCGCCGTCAGTGCCTTTCCCCACCGTCGCCGAAATATCGAGGAAGGAGCCCTCGAAGCTATCCGCACTGCGATAGAGGATGCAAAGGGCAATAAACTCAGGGCGGCGAAAAACCTGTCCATCAGCCGCGCCACTCTTTATCGCTATCTGAAAAAATTATCCTGAATTCCCCTCTTTCTGTCCTAAGCTGAGACAGATTGTCTTGTCATGAGACACCCGCCTCATGGTTCTGCCACTCCTGCGACAGACCGTTTCCCTGCGCTGCCTCTTCCCAAGTCCTTGAAATGCGGACCTGTTGCCTCGGCCGCGACAAACCGTCCGCCTCTGGCACTGTTTGTGCTCACTTACCGGCATCCCTGAGTTTGCCTGTCATTTGATGGACGGAACGTTTTCGTAGGCCGTGGTTGTCCAAACAAACGTAAAGGAGGATACGATGAAAAGAGGGAAGTTCTTGAAGTTGTTGGTTTGTGTCGGTTTGATTGTGGTAGTGCAGCTTGCGACGATTTCCATGGCAAGCGCCGTCGTCAACTGGAGGATGCCGTGCTTCTGGGCCAAAGGCAGCTACTATTACACGATCAATGGACCGGAATTTGCCGACCTGGTGAAGAAGATGAGCAACGGCGAAATGAATATCACTGTTTTCGGCCCGGGAGAGCTCGTGAAAGCCCTCGACCAAGTCGACGCGATCGCGCGAGGGACGTTCGAGATGATGGTCTGGCATGACGGATACTGGGCCGGTAAGGACATCGGGATCGGGTACTACGGCTACATTCCCTTTGCCGACATGAACATTGATGATTTCGATTACTGGATGCACGAAGAAGGCGGAATCGAATTGGCAAGGGACTTCTATAGCAAGAGCAACATCTACTACATCGGAAACGGCGGCTACTCCGACTTGGAACCCGTCTTCTCGAAGAAACCCATCAATAAATTGGAGGACTTTAAGGGACTGAAGATGCGCTCCTCCGGTGTGGCGCTCTCCTTCTTCAAGGAAATGGGAGCATCCGTGGTTGCTCTCGGCGGGGATGAAACCTACGAGGCGCTGTCCAGGGGCGTCATCGATGCCGTGGAGCACACCCCCTCATCGATGATGCTGGACATGGGCATCCACGAAGTGACGAAGTATGCTGTAGAACCGATGAAGCATCAGCCGTTCACGAACATCGCCTATTATGCGAACGCGGCGGCATGGCAGAAGCTCCCCGATCATCTCAAAGCCGTCGTTTTTGCGGCCACGCGGCAGCAATTGCTCCGTCTCAGGAACGAGTCGCACAAAAAAGAGCCCGAGGCCAAGAAATTCCTGCTGAGCAAGGGTATGAAATTCATCTCCTTCCCACAGAAAGAGCAGGACAGGATGGCGGCCGTCGCCCAGAAACTCTGGAAGGTGCACGCGAAACAGACCCCCTTCGCCGGTAAGGTGATCCGGTCGATGACCGACTACTTGAAGAGAGAGGGGCGTCTCCCGAAGGACTACAAGCTCGATTGACAGCCTCGGATGGGAGAGAGGGATTCACCGATAGCGATCGTTGACTAAGGGCTGTCCGGGAAACGCGAGGATTTCGCGAAGCCGTTTCCCGGACAGCCCCCCGAACGACCGGACAGCCGGCGGCAAGAAAGAACGCAGGGTAACCGGAGGGATTGCTGGGGTGATTTCCGTCAGCCGGTCAGACCCCGTTGACGAGGTCGGGGACGCTCGGGGAAAAGGAGGTATAATCGTGAAAGAACGCTTTCTGAAGACCGTTGATCTGCTCAGCTTGCAGGCCGGCAATTTCGGAGCAGTCCTGACGGCCATCGCGATTGTCATCATGATTCCGGAGGTGACGGCCCGCTACATCTTCGGATTTTCCTTTATCAGCATTCAGGATCTGGTCTGGTTCCTCTGCGGCGCCATGTACGCGATCGGCGGCGCCTATACGACCATGAAGAACGGCCACGTGAACGTTGACGTCGTCTACTCGCAGCTCCGGATGCGTTCCCGCGCGATCCTGGACGTGGTCTCATTCCCGTTCGTTCTTCTCTTCCTTGTTCCGCTGCTCTGGCAGGGCTCGCTGGGCTTCTGGGATTCAGCAAAGACGCTGGAACAGACCGTGGCGCCCTGGGGTGGACCAGTCTGGCTTTTCAAGCTGTCGCTTCCCGTGGGGACGTTTCTGATCATCCTTGCTGAACTTGCCAAGTTTATCCGCAGCATCGATTCGATGAAGAAGGAGGGAAGCCATGTCCGTTGAAATGTCGCTGGTTGTCCTCTTCGGCAGCCTCATCGCATTCCTTGTCATGGGCATGCCGATCGCCTATGCGACGGGCGCTTCCGGCATGATCGGGCTCCTGATCATCTGGGGACCGAGCAACACGTTTCTCGTCGCCGCCCGTGCGCTCCAGAACATGAACAGCTATACCCTTGTCGCCCTCGCACCCTTCATCATGATGGGCATGGTGCTGGAGCGGTCGGGCATCGGCCGGGAGCTCTTCGACTGCGTTTACCAGTGGGCGGGATCCTTCCGGGGATCCCTGGCGGTGACAACCATCATCGTCTGCGCCATCATGGCGGCGATGACCGGAGTCGTCGGCGCCGCCGTGACGACCGTGGGCCTGATCGCCCTGCCGGCCATGCTGAAACAGAATTACAACAAGCATGTGTCGCTCGGCGCATGCTGCGCGGGCGGCTCCCTGGGGGTGCTCATTCCGCCGAGCGTCATCTTCATCATCTACGGGGCATGCACCAACATCTCCGTCGGGAAGCTGTTCATGGGCGGGTTCGCCACAGGAGGATTGCTGGCCCTGATGTACATCGCCTACATCGTCATCCGCAGCTATATGCAGCATGACTTCGCCCCGCCGCTGCACAAGGACGACCAGCTTCCGCTCGCGGGAAAGATCCGCCTCCTGAAAGGCGTCATCGCCCCCGTGGTCATCGTCATCATCGTTTTGGGCGTGATCTTCGGCGGTTTCTGCACCCCCACCGAGGCGGCAGGCGTGGGGGCCGTAGCTTCTCTTATCTTCGCGGCGATGCGCCCCGGCTTCACCTGGGCCATGTTCAAGGGCATCCTGCTGGACACCGTGAAGGCGACCTGCATGGTCATGTGGATCATCTTCGGATCTTCCTTCTTCGTCGCGGTCTTTGCCGGGTCAGGCGGATCGTCTCTGGTGGAGAACCTGTTGCTGACCGGCGTCGGGAACCGCTGGGTCACGGTCTGCATCATCATGGTCATCCTGTTTATCTTGGGCTGCTTCATGGACACCATCGCGATCGTCCTGCTCTGCGCACCGATCTTCACGTCGATCATCACCGCTCTGAAGTTCGACCCGATTTGGTTCGGGATTCTCTTCAACGTGAACCTGCAAATGGCTTACATCAGCCCGCCCTTCGGCTACAGCCTGTTCTACCTGAAGGGCGTTTCTCCCCGGGGAATCACGACGGGTGATATCTACCGCTCCGTGTGGCCCTTTATCGGAGTTCAGATCGTCTGCATCTTGCTACTGATCAAATGGCCGTTCCTGTGCACGTGGCTGGCGGACATCATGATCAAGTGAGATGGATCATCGCGGAACCACATTTTCAGCGGGATGTAGAAACAGGGATCATTGATAACGAAAAGAGGTTCAGACCGAGAAGGCGGGTGTGTGGTTGCGGAAAGAACTTTTTCGGATTCCCCCGGCCGCACCCACTTTTCATTGATGTAGAGGCCTGCACGGGCAAATCCTCACCGCCTGAAGCGCAGCCGATGGTAGCGACAACGAATGCGGGGAGAGGAACGTATCATGAGATTGAAGGATAAAATGGCAGTGAACACGGGAGCGGGCTCCGGTATGGGGCGTGGTTTTGAAGCTACGGGGTGCGATTGACAGATCATCACGATATCAAGGGACCGCATCTGTATCGGAGTGTCTCCGATTTCGCACACCTGCGCGGTTCGTCTTCGAGGAACGGACAATCGCGCGGTTCTATATGCGACTTCAAGCGTCAGGAGTCCGCCGCGAATATCCATGGATGCATTCTCGACATCCGGGATGTATCCCTTCAATTCGGCGGAATCCGGGCGATGAACAAGATCAGCCTGGAGATCAGGGACGGCCTGCTGTTCTCCCTCATCGGACCGCACGGTGCCGGCAAAACGAGCCTCGTCAACTGCATTTCGAAATTCTACCGTCCAACCGACGGGAGGATCCTTTTCAAGGGCCGGGACATTACGCAATTGAAACCTCATGAAGTCGTCCGTTGCGGCATCTCCCGGACCTTTCAAAACATAGAGCTCTTCAAGGAAATGACGGTCTTGGACAACATCAAGCTCGGGCGCCACATCCACCTGCACGCCGGTCCCTTGTCCGGCATGCTGTACTTGGGCAAGGCTAGCAGGGAGGAACGGGAACTGGAGGCCTTCCTCGACCGGGAAATCCTAGCTTTTCTCGACCTTTCGTCCATCAGAGACCGTGTGGTTTGTACGCTGCCGTACGGCGTGCAGAAGCGCGTTGACCTGGCCAGGGCACTGGCATCCAAGCCGGCATTCCTCATCCTGGATGAACCTGTTGCCGGAATGAACCGGGAAGATTCCCGCGACATGATTGAGCGCGTTCTGCAGATCAAGAAGGCGTGGGGTCTGACGGTTTTTCTCATCGAACACGACATGGAAGTCGTGATGAGCATATCCGACCGGATTGCCGTCCTGAACTTCGGGGAAAAGATCGCCGAGGGGACGGTTTTCGAAGTGCAGCAGAATCCGGAAGTGATCCGGATCTACCTGGGGCACGCCTAGGCGTCGAGAGGAGAACGCACGGTGACCCTTTTTTTTAACGCCCTGATCGCCGGGATTGCCACCGGCAGCATCTATTCCTTGATCGCGATCGGGCTTGTGCTGATCTACAAGTCGAGCAGGGTCATCAATTTTGCACAGGGATCGATGGTGATGGTCGGCGCTTTCCTGGCTTATGCCTTCGTCGTCCAGATGCACCTCCCGATCCTCCTGAGCCTTTCGCTGGCCCTCTTGGTTTCGGCGGTGATCGGCGTCCTGATCGAGCGGCTCGCTCTCCGCTACCTGACGGCCGTTCCCCTGATTTCAATCCTCATGGTGACGCTGGGGATTTCGATCATCATGGAAGGAGGAGTCCTCGCGATCTGGGGTTCGAGCAATTTCACTTTCCCCAGCCTATTTCCGGCTTTCTCCGTTTCCGTGGCGGGCATCCAGATTTCTTCCGCATACCTGTGGAGCTTCGGTCTTTCCATGATTTTCCTCTGTCTTTTCCATCTTTTCTTCAAGCATTCGGATCTCGGCCTTGCCATGCGCGCCGCGGCGGACAATCAGAAGGTTTCCATCGCACTGGGTATCAGCCCTCGAAGAGTCCTCGCCCTCACGTGGGCCATCAGTGCCGCCATCGCAACGGTCGGCGGGATCCTGCTCGCCAGCATCAGTTCGCTTCACATCAGCCTCGGCACCATCGGTCTGACCGTTTTCCCCGTCGTCATTCTGGGAGGGCTCGACAGCATCGCCGGAGCCGTGGTGGGAGGCCTCGTCGTCGGCGTGATCGAACAGTTGTCCGGCGTCTACATCGCCCCGCTCGTCGGCGGCGCGTTTCAGCAGGTCGCCGCATTCGTGTTCCTGCTGATCGTCCTGCTCGTCAAACCGTACGGACTTTTCGGAACGGAGGAAATTGAAAGGCTCTGATGATACCGCGCTTTCTTCCTCAAGGACAACGGCTGTGGGTTTTCATGGGTTGCCTGTTTTTCCTGGCCTTTCCCTTCAGTCTTTCCATGTATACCCAATATGTCCTTTTTCTCGTGAACATGACGGCGATCGGCGTCATCGGCGCGGTAGGGCTGAATATCCTGACCGGCTATACCGGGATGATCTCCATGGGGCAGGCGGCCTTCATGGGTGTGGGGGCCTATACCGTCGCGATTCTGGGCACCCAGGCGAGCGCCCTTCCCGTCGCATTCAACCTGCTCGCGGCCGGTTTCATTTCCATGATCGTCGGGATCGTCGCAGGGATGCCGTCTCTGCGTCTGAAGGGGTTCTATCTTGCTATGGCGACGCTGGCCGCCCAGTTCCTCCTGGAATACCTCTTCAAGAACTGGGAAGGTCTGACCAAGGGGGTTGCCGGGATCTCCGTCGCACCGCCGATCATCTTCGGCGTCCACATGAACGACGACAGGCTCTTTTATTTCATCGCCGTCCCTCTGGCCGTCATCGCGGTCATCGCCACGAAAAATCTGTTCCGGACGAATGTCGGTCGTTCATTCATCGCCATTCGCGACCGGGACATCGCTGCAGGACTGATGGGGATCAACGTCCTGAAATACAGGCTGCTTTCCTTCGCGATTTCGTCCTTCTTCGCCGGTCTCGCCGGAGGACTCTGGTGCTACTATATGACGATCATCAATCCGGAGGCCTTTCAGCTGGCGACGTCCATCGATTACATCGCCATGATCATCATCGGAGGCATGGGTACGATCTTGGGTTCCGTTTACGGGGCGATTTTCGTCACGCTTCTCCCCGAAGTGATTCAGCGGACCATGGAGTTGCTTCAGCCCTTCCTCCAAACGGATTACACGTTTGCCGCCTTCAAGCAGATCGTTTTCGGTTTTTTCATCGTCTTGTTTCTGATCTACGAACCCAGGGGACTTGCGGAAATCATCCCCCGGATGGGCAGGAGGGTTCAGCTGTGGGTGACTGCGAGACATCCGAAGTGAATGCCAGCCTGCATGGTATGGAAAAAATCTCGGGGCCGAACCATCTTTCCAGAGGGTGACGGAATGAAGAAGATTCTCTGCGTGACATTGCTTTGTCTGCTGGCGGCTCCCGCCGTTTCCGCTTCCGCCGGAGAGATTCCCATCGGGATCTATGGGACGCTGTCCGGCACGGATACGGACGTGAACGGCATGGCCTATGCGCCGCGTGATTTCCTGACCTATGTCAACGAGAAATTCGGCGGCGTCATGGGACACCGGTACGTTCCGATCCTGCTGGACGGGAAGAACCAGATCCCGGAGGAGGTGAAGATCTTCAAACGGCTCGTGGACATCGACAAGGTCGCGATCATCATCGGCTGGTCGACGGGGGGGACAAAGGCCCTGAGACATCAGATCAATACGCTGGTGAAGATTCCGTTCATCGCGCAGACTCTGGCCGCTGACGTGCTCGATCCGGTCAAATATCCGTATCTGTTCGAGCTCGGGCCGACCTATGAGGAGCAGGTCATCATCAGCCTGAACTGGGCCGCTCAGAAGAACGTCAGAACCTTTGCCTTTGTTCATGCGGACAACGAATACGGCAGGGGGCCAGTGAAAAACGCGATGGAGAAGCGGATCGCGGAGCGTCTGGGATTCGAAGTGGTGGGTGACATTGAATATCCGGGGGCAGCCCCCGATTTCACTCCTCAACTCCTGAGGATCAAGGAGCTGAACCCCGATTACGTCTACATCCAGGATTCCGTCAACAATACGATCAAGGTGCTCCGGGACGCCGCGAAGGTCGGAATTCCCGCGGGCAAGTTCATCGGCAACTGCTACAACTTCAGCCATCTGATCCCGCAGACAGCCGGGAAGGGCGCCGAAGGCTTCAAGGCGCTTCAGATCAATGCCGACTGGGGGGAGGACATCCCCCTGATGAATGAGATCCTGGAGTTTGCAAAGACCCACAAGATCGCCAAAGCGGACACTTACTATACCAAGGGCTGGGTCGAAGGAAAAATCATCCACGAGAGCATCGGGAGGGTGCTGCAGAAAACCGGCGGGAAGATCCCCGGCAGCATTGCCAGGTTTCGCAACCTGATCCGGGATGAACTGGAGGGCATGGAGAACTTCGAGACGGGAGGAGGCACGCCGCCGCTGACCTACAAGAATCACCGGGGGCATACCCAGGCCCGGATTATCGAGGTCAGGGGAGGCAGGTACATCCCCGTCAGCGACTGGATCAAGACCCACTGATCCAGCGCCGGGAAAGAGGATTTTCGGGAAGTTATGTTACTCGTTTGCAGAAATGTCGAAGTGCTCTACGACGACGCCATCCTCGCTTTGAATGGGATCACCTTGGAAGTGGCAGAAAGGAGCGTCGTCAGCATCCTCGGAGCCAACGGTGCGGGAAAATCCACGATTCTGAAGGCCATATCCGGGCTTTTGTCGCTGGAAGGCGGATGCGTCAGCAGCGGTGAGATTTTTTTCGAGGGCAAGAGGATTGACGGGATGGAACCGTCCCAGATCGCCCGTTCCGGAATCTCGATGGTCATGGAAGGCAGGGGCCTGTTCCGGTCTCTGAGTGTGGAGGAAAACCTGAAGGTGGGCACGCTCATGCGCAGGGACGGGAGAAGGAAGATCCGCGAGAACCTCGATGCGATCTTCCAGATCTTCCCCGTCCTCAAGGAGAGACGCGTTCAGATTGCCGGGACCATGAGTGGCGGAGAGCAGCAGATGCTGAGCATTGCCATGTCCATGATGACGAAGCCGAAACTGCTTCTGCTTGACGAACCCTCTCTGGGCCTGGCGCCCTTGGTGTCGGAACAGGTTTTCGAGGCGATCAAGAGACTCAATGCGGAACTGGGAATCACGATTCTTCTGGTGGAGCAGAATGCGTTCTTTTCCCTTGCGATATCCGATTTCATCTATGTGATCACCCTGGGGACGGTGGCGGCCACGGGCCGGGCGACGGAATTCCTGGGGAGGGACATCAGCCACTATTACCTGGGAGGAGTAGCGGAAGGTGCGGCCTGACCTGTGGTCGTGGACAAATAGAAGAGAACGGTATTTCTTATTGAAGAGATAGGAGGAGGGCCATGGGAAAAACGGGAGCAGAAGTCGTGAAAGGTCGCCTTGCGGCGCTGGTCGGTCCGACGCAGATTCAGATCCAGGAATATCCGCTGCCGGACGTGGAGAAGGGTGCGGTCTTGACGAAGGTTCTCCGGAGCAACCTCTGCGGGAGCGAGCTTCACATCTGGCACTGGACTCATCCGTTGATCAAGAATGCCGTCCTGGGACACGAGATGATCGCTCAGATCGAGGTGTTGGGGGAAGGCGTCGAAACCGATTACGCCGGAACGCCGGTGAAGAAGGGAGACCGCGTGGTTGCCCCCTACTATCTCACATGCCAGAAGTGCGGGCCCTGCTCGCGCGGCGACTTCCACATGTGCCTGAATGCCTATCGCTGGTGGTCTCAACCGCCGGACAAGTACCCTCATTTCACAGGGACGTTCGCCACGCATTACTACATCCAGCCGGGCCAGTATTTCTACAGAGTCCCCGACGAACTGCCGAGCAGCATTGTGGCCGGCGCCAACTGCGGTCTCTCCCAGGTCCTCTTCGGCCTGGAAAAGGCGGCGCTGACATCGGGGGAGCATCTCGTGATCATGGGTGCGGGAGGTCTCGGGTTGTACGCCACGGCGGTGGGCAAGGACAAGGGGGCGATCGTTACGGTGGTCGACGCCATTGCGTCGCGGCTGACGGTGGCGAAGTCATTCGGGGCGGACCATACGGTCGATCTGCAGGCGTTTTCCGGGGAAGCCCTGACCAAGAAGATCCTTGAGATCACGGGTGGAGCCGGAGCGGACGTCGTGCTGGAAGTCGCCGGCGTCTCGGCTGCATTCACCCAGGGGATTCAGTTGGTGCGGACCTGCGGCCGGTTGATTTCCATCGGCAACGTCAGCATCGACAAGAAGTTCGAGGTCCCGCTTGCACCGGGTTGGATCACCCGCAAATCGGTCAACATCATCGGCGTGGTGCGCTACAATCCCTGGTATCTGCTGAAGTCCCTGAAGTTTCTCCAGCGGACGTTCAGGAATGTGGACTACGAGCAGCTCACCGATGCAACGTTCAGCCTCGATCAGGTGCAGGAGGCGCTGGAGACGTCCGAGAAGCGCATCGTCACGCGGGCAGTGATCGTGCCGAATCCGTAATCGGTTGTGCGGTTCGCCGCTGAAAGAGCAGCGGGCGACTGAATTCATAGAAAGAGGTGGAAGCCATGGACAAGTTCCTGCGCGTCAATGTTGAGAATATGACCGCCACTGCCGAACCGGTGGCCGAGAAGTATGCGAAAGTCGGCGGGAGAAGCCTGATCGCCAAGCTGCTTCTGGATGAGGTCAAGCCGACCTGCGAACCCCTCGGCAGGCACAACAAACTGATCTTTGCGACCGGACTCCTTGCGGGAACGGGGGGATCGAGCGTGAGCCGGATTTCGATCGGCGCGAAAAGCCCGCTGACAGGCGGCATCAAAGAGAGCAATTCCGGCGGTGTCTCTGTGGACCAGCTTGCCCGGCTGGGCATCAAGGCGGTGATTATCGAGGGCGCACCGAAGGACTGGCATCTGCTGAGGCTTACCGCGGAAGGCTGCAGCTTCCTTCCGGCAGCGGAATATCTTGGGATGGGGACCTATGCCTTGTGCGAGGCACTGCTGAAGAAATTCCCCAAGGCGGCGATCAGCTGCATCGGTCCGGCGGGGGAGAGGCAGTATCTTGCCGCTGGCATTTTTCATACGGACATCGACGGAAAACCCGGCAGGACCAGCGCCCGTGGCGGGCTCGGCGCGGTGATGGGTGCCAAGAAGATCAAGGCGATCATCATCGAGGGTAGAGGGCCGGTCTCCGTAGCGAACCCGGAGAAGTTCAAGGAGGCGAGGAAGGCCTACACGAAGCTACTGATGGATGCCCCGAGCAGCAAGGCCTACCGGGAATTCGGCACTGCGGCGATGGTGCAGAAAATGAACGCCCAGGGCGGCCTTCCGGTCAACAATTTCAGTCGCGGGCGTTTCGACCGGGTGGACGACATCAGCGCCGAAGCGATGGTCGAGCGCATCCAGAAGAGAGGGGGAGAGGGGAGGACGACGCATCAGTGCATGCCGGGCTGCGTGATCGGCTGCTCGAATGTCTATCCCGACGCCAACGGCAAGACCATTGTCTCACCGCTGGAGTACGAGACAATCGGCTTGATGGGCTCGAACCTGGGCATCGGGGACCTGGATGTCATCGCCAGATTGGACTACCTCTGCAATGACGTGGGGATCGATACCATCGATACCGGGGCGGCCATCGGCGTGGCCATGGAAGCGGGGCTCGCCAGATTCGGGGACGGCGAAGCCGCCTTCCGTTTCATGGAAGAGGTGAAACAGGGGACGGTTCTGGGACGGGTGATCGGCAGCGGCGCCGCGGTCACCGGCAAGGTACTGGGCGTGCTCAACGTGCCGGTGGCGAAAGGCCAGGCCTTTGCCGCCTACGATCCCCGCGCCGTCAAGGGGATGGGGACCACCTATGCGACGTCGGCGATGGGGGCCGATCACACTGCCGGTCCGACGGCGCGATCCCCGGTGGATCATCTCGATCCCAAGATCCAGGCGGCCCTTTCGTTGAAGCTCCAGAAAGTCATCACGATTCTGGATTGCACGGGCCTTTGCATGTTCACGGTCGGCGCGATCGCCCCCCGGCTTGACCTCGTCCTCGACATGCTCAATGCCCGGTACGGCTGGGACCTTGACGCGGGGTGGTTCGAGCGGATGGGCATCGAAACGTTGAAGGACGAGTACCGGTTCAACGAGCTTGCCGGATTCAGCCGCGCAAGCCACCGTCTGTCCGAGGCATTTACGGAAAGAGAACTGCCGGACGTGAAGAGCGTATTCGACGTATCCGACGAAGATGTGGACAAACTCTTTCAGTATCAATAGGAGGGAACCAATGGAGGGGAATTTCTTGAAGACGTTCGGCGTGGCTGCGCCGGAGATCCTGTTCGGCATCGGAACGATCGAACAATTGGGGATGCGGGTGAAGGGCTTGGGTGCGGAGAAGGTGTTGGTCATCACCGATGAGGGAGTCGCTGCAGCCGGCATCCTGGCCAGGGTCCTCGGGACCCTCGAGAGGAGCGGCGTTTCCTGCGGTGTTTTCGATAAGGTGGAGAAGGAACCTTCCGTGGAGAACGTGGAGAGTGCGTTCCAGGCGGCTTCCGGAAAGTCCTACCAGCTGCTGATCGGATTGGGGGGCGGCAGTTCCATCGACGTTACGAAAATGGCCTCCGTCCTCATGAAGCACGGCGGAGAAATCCGGAACTATTTCGGACTCGATAAGGTGCCCGGCAGGGGGCTGCCGACGATCTACATCCCCACGACGGCCGGGACGGGTTCCGAGGTCAGCAGGTTCGCGATTTTCGATGACCGGAAGGCGAAAACCAAGCTGGGCGCCGTGAGCCGCCACCTCATGGCGGATCTGGCCCTGATCGACCCCGTGCTGACTGCAACCATGCCGCCTTCGGTCACGGCGTCGACCGGAGCCGATGCATTCATCCACGCCGTGGAAGGATACGTCGCGGTCAACGCGTCCCCCTTCTCGGATGTCTTGGGACTGGAGGCCGTCCGGATCATCTACGAGTATTTGCCGGTTGCTTACGCGGACGGCGCGAACATGCAGGCCCGCTACTGGATGGCCTACGGCAGCATGCTGGGCGGTCTGATGCTGAACCTTGCCGGTGCCAGCTCATCCCACGCGCTGGCCTACCCCATCGGATCGCAGTATCACGTTCCGCACGGGGTGGGGTGCATGCTCACCTTCCTGGAGGTGATGGAGTATTTCGCCATGGCCGACATTCCGAAATTCTGCCGGATGGCTCAGGCCATGGGAGTGCGCACTGAGTCGATGAGCCCCCGCGAGGCCGCCGAACAGGCCGTCGTCGAGATGCGGAGGCTGGCGGAGTACATCGAAATCCCGCACAAGCTCAGCGCCATCAAGATGGACAAGAGCCTGATCGAACCCTTCGCAAAGTCCGTCGTGGCCAATCAGCAGCGGTTGCTGACCAACGGACCGAGAAAACTGAGCGAAAAGGATATCCGAACGATTTATGAACGATCGTATTGAATCGGACTGGACGGGATGGGGGCCTGCAGGGTGAAGAGATCGCTCTCCGGTCGTTGCGGCAAGCTCGACGGTTCCTCTGCATGCCCTCTCTTTCTCTCTTCGCGGAGTCGCGCCTCCGCTCCGCCGTCCGGCGGACGCGATGAATGGGAAGGAATGCGGCCCTTTTCGCCGTCCTGATGGTTTCCCGAAAACGGCCGCGGCAGGGAATGATGTACAGAAGGAGTCTGCAGTGAAGATCATGGTTTGCTACGACGGGTCCGAATCGTCTCAGGAGGCGGTCAAGGTCGCAATGAAACGGGCAAAGGTTTCGGACGCCAAGGTGTACGTTCTCACGTCGATGGAGAAGGGGTCCGAAAAACACCAGCAGGACATCGGGAAGGCCGAACGCGAACTCGATTACGTCAAGTCCGTCTTCGAGCGAGACGACATTCCCTGCGAATCGCATCTTCTGATCCAAGGACTGTCGCCGGGGGAAGATATCGTGAAGTTCGCGAGGGAAAAACGCATCGACGAAATCGTCATCGGCATCGAGAAGAAATCCAAGATCGGGAAATTGTTTTTCGGTTCGACCGCTCAGCATGTTATTCTTGAAGCCCCCTGCCCGGTTTTGGCGGTCAAGTGAAAATGGCTCCCGCCTTTCCGGCGGAGGCAAGGGATTCGGATCATGGCGGATATCACGGTCGAGGTCAGGGCCTTTGCGGACTTCCGGAGCGTCCTCGGCGCCCGGACGAAGGTCGTGCTCTCAGAGGGACAAACGGTGAAGGATCTGCTGGAGGTGCTTTTCGAAAGGCATGACGGCCTGCGTGAAAAGATCCTCGATTCGGAAGGCCGGCCCGGCGAGGGAGTCGATATCATCCTCAACGGCCGCAATGTCGGTTACACCAAGGACTTGACCGTGAAGCTCCGCGACGGAGACCAGATCTTCTTTTTCCCCCCCCTGTCGGGCGGATGACGTCGACGTCCGCGGATCAGACCGGCAACGCGCTGCCGGGGCTCTGCCGTATTCCGCCCGGGAGCCGGTCAGGCGGTCCATATCAGCCGCCGGCGACGGGCGAAAAGAGCGACACGACATCTCCCTCCGTCAACGGCGTATCGAGTCCGTCCAGGAACTGGATGTTGCGGCCGTTGACGAGCGCGTTTACCAGGGGCTGCAACTGGCCGGCCGGGCCGAACAGGCCTCCTTCGAGGCCCGGATGAGTTCGGGCCAGCATCTCCAGAAGCGTCCCGACGGTGCTTCCCGTCGAGACCGCCACTTCCTTCCGGCAGCCCAGGATTTCCCGGAAATCGGCGAAGGCGCGCACTGTGACGTTCATGAGACGCTTCCCTCAGTGGAGGCCGCCGGTGTGCGGCCCCCGCGATTTCTCCACCTCAGATCTTCAGATCCCGCCGCATCTTCCGCCCGTAGCGGAGCGATCCCTGCATCAGGGAGGACAGAAACGGGGAGGCGTCGGCACGATTCCGGATCAGATCGGTGCAGATTCCTTCCTGGCGGATTTCGCCGATGAAGATCGCGCCGCCGAGGGTCTTTCCATTCATGACCAGCTTGCGGTGAAAGCCCGGGCTCTCTGCGCGGCGGACATCCGGCCCGTCCGCACGCCCTTTTCCCGCGACATAGATGGACAGGCCGAAAACGCGGAGGATGTTGCGGGCGAGACCGCCGGGGTAGTCCGCCGCAATGCCTGCCATATTGAGGGCCGCAACCCTGCCTTGTTCGACGGCGACAGGCCACAGGGCGTTGACCCTTCTCTCGTCCCAGGCGATGTCCAGAGTCTCCGCCACATCGCCGGCGGCGTAGACGTCCGGCACGTTCGTCCGCTGATGCCGATCGGTCAGGACACCGCGGCCGGCCTCGATGCCTGTGCCCGGGAGAAGGGAAAGGTCGGGCCGGACGCCCTTCCCGAAGACGATGAGGTCAGCGGCCAGTGTGACGCCCGAACGCAGGCGCGCCCCTTCCGCTTCGATGGAGACGATGTCTTCCTTCTTGCGGACGACGACCCCTCGTTCTTCGAGATGGCGCTCGACGACTTCCGCGGCCGGCTTGTCCAGCATGGTGGAAAAGAGGCGATCGGAGGATACGACGAACGTGACGCGGACGCCCCGCTTCGCCAGGGCGTCCGCGGTTTCCATGCTTACGGGCCCCGCACCCGCGAGAACCGCCTTTCCTCCGTCCGGCGGCAGACGTCTGAGGATACCGCGGATATCGGGCAGGTTGCGGACCGTGAAGACGCGAGGGGAATCGATGCCGTCGATTTCCGGCAACTCCGGGACCGCTCCCGTCGCGAGGAGGAGGCGGTCGTAGGGCACGCGGCTGGCGTCCGCCAAGATCACGCGGCGGCGACCCGTATCGATGCGCGCCGCTGCGCATCCGATCCGCAGATCGATACCCGGCGGAAAACGCAGGCGGAGGTTCTTTTCCTCGACATCGCCGGAAAGCAGATAGGGCAGCCCCATCTTGGCGTACGGTTTCCGCTTCTCTCCGCACAGGACCGTGATGTCCGCCCCGGCATCCGCCTGCCGGAGCATACCGGCCGCCGCCCCGGCCGCCGCGCCTCCACCGATGATGACATGACGCATGGGTTCTCTCCGTCTACAGTCCCAATTCACCGATCTTCTCCTTCGTCGGGACGCCTTTGCCGTCCCAGGCGCGGAGCCGATAGTATTCCGGCAGCATCTTGTCGAGCTGGTTGACGCGTCCTTTCGCGGGTCCGTACGGCATCGGCTCCTTCAGAAGCCGCGGCGGCAGGGTGTCATCCTGGGAGGAAAATCCGGCCTTGAGGTTGTAGAGGCGTTCCAGATTCCAAATCCGTTCGCCGATGCGCAGGAATTCCTCCGTGGTATATTTCACGCCGGTGGCCGCGCTCAGCAGGTCGGCCAGTTCGTCGCCGCCGAGACCGAACGTCGCGAACAGGCACATGCCTGTCGAATCGAGCGCCGCCGTGAGATTCTGGAATGCGATGGATAGGCCCGCCTTCCCCTCCGTAGCGTAGGGATCCATCTTGACGGGGTTCCCGAGGATCTCGACGGCGGTGGTGTAGCCGCGGACGTGGCAGCCGCCGCGGTTGCTCGTTGCATAATTGACGCCGATTCCCTGGAGAACCCGGGGATCGTACGCGGGCATTTCCTGTTTCTTGGCGGTCATCGAGAACTCGGGGTGCCCGCTTCCCTCCGCCAGACGCCAGCTTCCCTGTCCGAGTTTCAGACCGAATCCCTCCCCCACGGCGGTCCTGCGGACCATCTCCACCATGGCCTCCGCATTGCCGAAGGTCAGGGAGACGCCGTCCGTGTCCGCTGCCGAAAGGATGCCTTTCTCGAAGAGTTCCATGGCGCAGGCAATCGTCGAGCCGAGGCTGATCGTGTCGATGCCGTACTCGTTGCAGAGGTAGTTCGCCTTGGTCACGGCGTCGAGATCGTCGATGCCGCAGTCGGGACCGAACGCCCAGGCACTCTCGTATTCGGGACCCTCACCCATGGCGGCGTACTTCGGGTTCGTCACGCGCGTGCCGCGGCCGCAGCTGATGATGCAGGAGAAGCAGCCGCGGGGGCGGATCAGGAGACGCTTGGTCAGGGTCTCGCCGCCGACCCTGTCCGCCGTCGCGAAAACGCCCTCTTGGAAGTTGCGCGTGGGCAGTCCGCCGCTTTCGTTGAGGATGTTGACGAGCACGTCCGTGCCGTACATCCGCAACCCTTGTCCGCCGACCGGGTGGTTCCGGATCTTGTCCCGGGCGCGGAGCATGGCTTCGCGGAAGGCCCTGGCGTCGGGGACGCGTACGGCGCCGGTCCCGCGTACGGCGACGGCCTTCAAATTCTTGGAACCCATGACCGCGCCCACGCCGCTGCGGCCGGCCGCCCGGCTGAAGTCGTTGATGACGTTCGCCAGAAGCGCCATCCGTTCGCCGGCGGGCCCGATGCAGGCGACGCTCGCTTCCTCATCCGTTGCGTCGCGGATCGCTTCCGTCGCCGCGTAGACGGTCTTGCCCCACAGGTCGGCTGCGTCGCGAATCTCGACCCGTTCGTCGTTGACCCACAGATAGACCGGTTTGTTCGCCCTGCCCTCGAAGAGGATCATGTCGTAGCCGGCGTATTTGAGCATGGGGCCGAAGATGCCGCCCGAGCTCGACGCGGCGATCCCGCCGGTAAGCGGGCTCTTGGTCACGACGTTGTAGTGACCCGCGGACGGCGCGTTCGTCCCGGACAGCGGCCCGGGCGCGAAGATCAGCTTGTTCGCGGGGCCCAGGGCGTCGGCCTTGGGATCCGCTTCGTTGTACAGGATCCACGAACCGAGGCCGCGGCCGCCGAGGAACCGTTCGGCGGCCCTGGCGTCCAGCGGTTCTTTCTTGAATTTCCTCTTGGAGAGATCCACTCTCAGGATGGTGCCGTTCCAGCCGTACATGTCACTTCACCTCCTCGAACGTTCTCTTGAAGTCCACGGCCACGGCCTTGGTCCTCGCCCTGGCGGAATCGATTTCCTCGACATATTCCAGGGCCTTCACCGGACAGAAGGCGGCGCACTCGGGGGCGCCGTCGCACAGGTCGCACTTCACGATCCGGCGCTTGGACGATTCGTAGACGACGGCGCCGAAGGGACAGGCGAGCGTGCACATGCGGCAGCCGATGCACTTGGTTTCGTCCCAGCCGACGCGGTTCTTCTCCGGTTCCGCGTGCATGGCGCCGGTGGGGCAGACGCCGACGCAGGGGGCGTCGTCGCACTGCTGGCATGTGGTGGGCATGGAGAAACTCTCCAGTTCCCAGTTCGTGACATGGATGCGCGAGGCGTGCGGGCGGAATTCGCCGTCGTGAAAGAACGAACAGGCGAGTTCGCAGTTGCGGCACCCCGTGCACCGGTCGGGATAGATCATCAGCATCTTCGACATGGATCTTCTCCTTTCTCCGGCTTCGCTTCTCAGGACCGTACGGACCGGACGGTGTCTGGAGTGGTAAAGTGGTTGACGGATCGACGCTGCCCTCGGACGGAAAAGGGGAGGAGAAAAGCGGAAGGAGAAAAAAGCGACCGGAGGTTTCCCCTCACCAGAGACGGCCCTATTCTGGACCCGGGAAAAGGCGGTGTCAATAATTTTTCTTCAATTATATCATGTATTTATGTCTTTTTTGATATAATGGCGGCACGGGCAGGGAGGGGGCGTCCGTCTTACCGGAAGGATGGCGTGGGCGGAGACCGGCGCCGGAACTGCGGCAGGAAGATTCCGCTCTCAAGGGGCGGGCGTCCGTGCGAAGAGATCGTACTCCGCGGCCGAAACGATGCGGGCGGTGACGATATCGCCCGGCTTCAGAGAACGGCCGCGGATGTAGGTGAGGCCGTCGACCTCCGGCGCCTGGCGCTTCAGGCGGCCCCTGTAACAATATTCGGGGTCGTCGCTTCTTCCCTCGACGAGGACCTCCTGCGTCGAGCCGACCAGCGTCCTGTTGATCGCCAGCGAGATCGCCGCCTGCTCTTCGAGAATCGTCTCGCGCCGCCGTTCCGCTTCCTTGCGCCCGATGCGCGAGGGGAGTTCCGCAGCGGCTGTGCCTTCCTCGGAGGAATAGGCGAAGACCCCCAGGTGGTCGAAGCGGGTCTCGCGGACGAAGTCCGACAGTCCGCCGAAGGCCGCCTTCGTCTCGCCGGGGAAGCCGACGATGAGCGATGTGCGAAGGGCGATATCCGGCATGGCCTCTCTTGCCATGTGGATCGCCCGGCGGATGGCGCGGCTCCCGCCCCTACGGCGCATCGCCCGCAGGATCCCGTCGTCGATGTGCTGGATGGGGATGTCGAGGTACCGGCAGATTTTCGGATTCGCGGCCATGACCGACAGGAGGCGCCGGTCGATGCGATGCGGATAGGCGTACAGGAGCCGGATCCATTGCAGGCCGCCGATCGAGCACAGGCCATCCAGCAGTTCTCCGAGGCGGGGTCTCCCCTTCAGGTCCTGTCCGTAGGCCGTCGTGTCCTGGGCGATGAGGATCAACTCTTTTGCACCCCGGGCGGCGAGCGTTTCCGCCTCGGCGAGGATGTCGCCGGGAAGCCGGCTGCGCGCCCTGCCTCGGATGGAGGGGATGACGCAGTAGGAGCAGCGGTTCGAGCAGCCGTCGGCGATTTTCAGGAAGGCGCTGTAGGCCGGCGTCTCCCTCCGGCGGGGGGCGTCCGCATTCATGAGAAAACGGGGCGGTCCTGCCGGATAGCGGGGCGGAGGACACTCCGGTCTTTCCAGGTCAGCCAGATGCGAGGCGATCTTCGGGATGTCGTCGATTCCCAGGCACAGGTCGATTTCCGGGATCTCGCGGTGCAGGGTCTTCCCGTAGCGCTGGGGCAGGCATCCGGTCACGACCAGCCTGCGCACGCGCCCCCGTGCTTTCAAATCCGCGGCGGCGAGAACGGCGTCGATGGATTCTTCCTTGGCGGGCAGGATGAAGGCGCAGGTGTTGACGATGACGATGTCGGCCCTTTCCGGCCGCCGGGCCGGGCGATACCCCTCACGGACGAGGGTCCCCGCCAAGACCTCTGCATCGACGGCGTTCTTCGGGCAACCGAGACTGACGACATGGAAGGACTTTCGGAGACGGCTCACGGAGGCATCTTCCTGACGAGTACTTTCCTCGGCTTGACGCCGTCGGCGGGACCGACGATCCCTTCGGCCTCCATCCGCTCGACCAGGCGCGCGGCGCGGTTGTAGCCGATCTTCATGTAGCGCTGGACGAGGGAAACGGACGCCTGCCCGAGGTCCGTCACGAGGGCCACGGCCTCGTCGTACTTGTCGTCGAAGTCTCCGTCGCCCCGCTCCGTCTCCGCGGAAGACGCGTCGAAGCGATCGATCGTCTCGTCGAACGCCGGCTGGCCCTGTTTGCGGATGAACTCGACGATCCGCTCGATCTCCTTGTCCGACACGTAGGGGCCGTGGATGCGCGTCAACTTGGTCGTGCCCGGCGGCTGGAACAGCATATCGCCCGCCCCCAGGAGCTTTTCGGCGCCGAGCTGGTCGAGGATGGTGCGGGAATCCACTTTGGAGGAAACCTGGAAGGAGATGCGCGTCGGGAAATTCGCCTTGATCACGCCCGTGATGACGTCGACGGAAGGCCTCTGGGTGGCCAGGATGAGGTGGATGCCGGCGGCCCGGGCCATCTGCGCGAGCCTCGCGAGGGATTCCTCGACGTCGCGGGGGGCGACCATCATGAGGTCGGCCAACTCGTCGATGACGATGACGATGTAGGGGAGACGGGTCGCCGCTTGCGCTTCAACCTGCCTTGTCACGGCCGGCGCGGCCGGGGATTCCGCCGGACCCTCTTCGGTTTCTTCATCGGCGGTGTCGGCATCCTCCACGGCCACACCCCTGCCCTTGCCGGAAACCTTGGCGATCTGTTTGTTGTACCCGTCGACGCTCTTGGCACCCCTTTCCCCGATGATCTGATACCGTCTTTCCATCTCCTCGACGGCCCACTTCAGAACCTGGGACGCCTTCTTCGGATTGACGACGACGGGATGGAGCAGGTGCGGGATGCCCTCGTACGCGGAGAGCTCGAGACGCTTGGGATCGATCATGAGGAATTTCACGGTGTCCGGAGCGGCCCTGAAGAGGATGCTGCAGATCATGGCGTTGAGGGACACGCTCTTCCCCGAGCCGGTGGTGCCCGCGATCAGGAGGTGCGGCATCTTGACGAGATCGGCGAGAACGGGAGCGCCCACGATGTCCTCACCCAGGGCGATGGGAAGTCGGAAGACCGATGAGGCGAAGTTCTCGTTGTCCAGGACGTCCCGCAGGTGCACCGCTTCGCGCTCGAAGTTCGGGATCTCGATGCCGATGGCCGCCTTGCCGGGAATGGGGGCGATGATCCGGACGCTGGGCGCCTTCAGGGCAAGGGCGAGATCGTCCGCGAGGTTCGTGATCCGGTTGATCTTCACCCCCGGCGCCGGTTCCAGCTCGTACATCGTGATGACCGGGCCGGCCTTGACCTCGATGACCTTGGCCTCGACGCCGAAGTCGGCCAGCTTCTTCTCGAGGATGCGGGAATTGGCCAGGAGGCTGTCGCGCTTGAGGCGGGTGTCGCGCCGCTCGGCCGCGTCGAGGAGCTTGAGCGGCGGCAGCGTGAACGATTCGCTTCTTTCGACGAACTCGAAGCGGGTCTGTTCGGCCGGTTTGGACTTGGGCTTCTCCGCCGGAGGAGGCGGCTCTTCGATCACCTGCACGGCCGGCGGGACCCAGGGCTCCTTCTCTGCCTGGCGCCGCCGTTTCATCTTCTGAATCCGGAAGGCCAGTGCCGTTCCCTTGGCCGTGATCCATTTGGACGCCGCGAGGCAGGTCCTTTTCACCCCTCCGGCGACGGCGACGACGGAGATGTTGCCGATCACGATGAGCGAAAGCACCAGTACGACGAGAAAGACGATGCCGCTGCCCGTGCCGTTGAGGGACGGGGACAGCAGACGCACGGATCCCCAGCCGAGGAGCCCGCCGGTGCGCAGGGACGTCCCGTAGATGGGGATCTGTTCGACGGCGAGCGACAGCAGGCCGCAGACGGAAAAGATCAGCCCGGCTACGCCCAGGACCCCCAGCGGACGGATTTTGAAGACTTCCTGCAGGAAGTACTTGAAGGCGACGGCAATGAGGATGACGGGCAGGAGGAACGACGCGAGCCCCAGCAGCCGCACGGCGGAATCGGCCGTATAGGAACCGGCGGATCCCACCCAGTTGTGTGTCGAGGTCCCTTCCGGAACATACCGGGTGAAAGAGGGGTCTCCCGGATGGTAGGAGGCCAGGGCGAGCAGAAGAAAGACGGCGAAGGCAAGGCAGATGATGCCCGAGATCTCTCTTGACCGGCGTTGTGGGGTCGTCTTGATCGGCATCGTTCGATGGTCTTTCGTCGCGTATGCTTTCAGATTCTTTCCGGATTTCCCCTGGGGAGGGCGATCGATCCGGTCGCCGGGAGGACCCGGTTCGCGTCCGTGCGGTCCGAAAATTCGCGCAATTGTAGACGATCTCGTCGAAATCGTCAAACGACTTGGCCGAAAACGGGGAGAGAACGCCTCCGTACGCGTCAGAAAGAACTCAAAAGGAGGGCCAGGGCGCCGACGGCCCAGCAATAGCAGGCAAAAAAAGACAGCCCTCTGCGGTTCAGGACGGAGAACAGGACCTTGAGGGCCGCAAAGCCGGCGACGGCGGCGGCGAGGAAACCCGCAATGTAGACGGGCCAGTCGGCGGCCGGAACGGCCGCTGCGTAGCGGGCCTCCAGGATCACTGCGCCGAGGACGGCCGGAACCGAAAGCAGGAAGGAAAAGCGGGCCGCCGTTTCACGGGAGAGTTTCCGGAAGATTCCGAAGGCGATCGTGGAGCCGGAACGCGATATGCCGGGCACCAGCGCCAGGGCCTGGGCGATCCCGATGATCGCGGCATCCGCGAGCGACAGGTCGCGCTCCGTCCGTCCGGGGCCCTTGATCCGGTCGGCGAGAAGGAGCAGCGTTCCCGTAACCAGAAGGGCTGCAGCCGTCGTCTCCGGGGACAGAAAGAGGCCGTGGATCCGGTCTTTGAAGGTCAGGCCCACGGCGGCCGTGATGACGGTCCCGATAAGGAGCAGCAGGATGATCCAGCGCCCGGACCCCTGAAAGGCGTCCGTTTCTCCAGCGGCGGCGTTGCCGGGGGAATCGGGGAGAAGCGAACGCAGCAGCGCCGCGATCTCCCGGCGCAGGAAATAGAGCACGGAAAACACCGTTCCCAGATGCAGGACGGCGTCGAAGAGAACGCCCGGCTGCTCGAATGAGGGGATCAGGACCTGAATCAGGACCAGATGCCCGGAACTGCTGACGGGGAAGAATTCCGTGAGACCTTGAACGACGCCCAGCAGAATGCCGACCCAGAGGCTCACGCCGCCGCCTTCCCGGCGTCGGTCGCATCGCCTTGCCGCACGGCCTTCCAGTAGTTGTAGTTCTTCAGGATCACGCCCTGAACGCGCTCGATCAGTTTGGCCCTCGTTTCGATCGTGTAGCCGGTCACGGGGATCGGCTTGTCGATGGCCATGATGATCCTGCCGGGATTGACCTGCAGCGAACGCTTGGGCATGATTTCGCCCGAGCCGATGATGGAAATGGGGATGATGGGCGCGCCTGACTTGATCGCCAGATAGAAGGTCCCCTGTTTGAAGGGTTTCATCCTGCCGTCGCGGCTTCTCGTCCCCTCGGGAAACGTCATCACGCACTTGCCCTGGCCGATTTTCTCGGCCGCTTCGTCAAGACTCTTGAAGGCCCTTTCCCGGTTCTGCCGGTCGATTTCGATGTATCCTGCCTTCCGCATCGCCGGCCCGAAAATGGGAATGTGAAAAAGCTCTTTTTTTGCCAGCCAGCGGAACTGCACCGGGATGTGGGCCAGGACGATGAAGATGTCGAAGTCGCTCTGGTGGTTGGCCATGAAGACCGCAGGCTTCCCCGCAGGGATGTTCTCGGCGCCCCTTACGTCCACCCTGGTATTGGACAGGAACAGCAGGGCCCTTGCCCACAGCCGGGCGATTCGATGCATTCGATTTTCGTTCGGCGCGAGGAAAGACAGGACGACCACGAAGGTGGCAATGAACCATGTGACGAATATCCCCAGTGTAACCAGCATGGCGGAACGAATCATGCTTTCTCCTCTCCTCCGGGAGGGGGACTTTCCGATGGGTTGGAATCGGGCAGAGACCGCATTCCCCGCATGCCTTGCCGAGAGACGAAAGGCGAAGGCAGGGGCGAGGGCCCCCTGAGCAGCCAACATGTCTCGGAGCCGTTTCTGCGGAGAGTTTTGACCGACTTTTCTTGTACTTGAACGGATGGGTGAAGTCAACGGCGAAGATGTTCGCGGGCCCGGGCGACGACGGGGCCCGCGGTCGGTACCCCAGAAAAGAATTGACAAAAAGGGCACTGCAGCATAGCATTACCCGCTTTTTTCGTTTCAGCCCGGCGCGGGGCCGACGGAGGTCGGCGGCTGCGGGAGGGATATTTTTTTTCGGATGCAACCATGAAGAAGCTCCTCAGCAGGAAAAGAGGGAATGAAATCATCGGCCGCTTTCCCCGGGCAAGGGTTCTCGTCGTTGGCGATGTCATGGTGGACCATTTCATCTGGGGACGGGTCTCCAGGATTTCACCGGAGGCCCCCGTTCCCGTCGTGGAGGTCGACAAGGAGAACCTGCTGCTCGGAGGGTCGGCCAACGTGGCCAACAATATCTGCGGCCTCGGAGGACAGGTCTTCATTACCGGCGTCATCGGCGCCGATGCCATGGGAGACCGCATTCTCAGCGAGTTCCGGCACCGGGGGATCGACACGAAAGGGGTTGTCCGGGAGCGCGAGCGGCCGACCACCATGAAAACGCGCATTGTCGCACAGGGTCAGCAGGTGGTGCGTTTCGACCGCGAAAGCCGGCGCCCCGTTTCCCGGGCGAGTACGGGGAAGGTTCTCCGGTACGTCGGCTCCCTTTGCGGGAAGGTGGGCGCGGTCGTCATTTCCGACTACAACAAGGGAATGATCGGCGCGGGCCTCCTCGACGGCGTGCGGAAGATCCTCGCGGGGTCGGCGGCGGTGGTCTGCGTGGATCCCAAACAGAACGATTTTTCTCTGTACAGGGGTTTCGACGTGATCACGCCGAACCACCACGAGGCCCAACGCGCCGTCGGGGATGCGATGGCCGCGGCGGCGGACCTGGTGCGGATCGGAAACGAAATCATCGATCGACACGGCTTCCGGGCTCTCCTGATCACCCGAGGCGAAGACGGGATGAGCCTGTTCGAGAAGGACGGCCGGATCGTCCATACGCCGTTTCCGACGCTGGCCAAGGAAGTGTTCGACGTCACGGGGGCCGGAGACACGGTCATCGGCACCTTCGCACTGTGCATGGCCTCCGGGGCCAGCTTTCGCGAAGCGGCGGTGCTGGCCAACGCCGCCGCGGGGATCGTCGTCGGCAAGAGGGGTACAGCGACCGTGACGCCGGAGGAACTGCGGAAGGCCTTATGAGCGAACCCAGGCCGGCCCAGGCGGTCAAGCTCGTCGCGAGCGTCCTTTCAGCCAGAGACGACGCGATCGGAGCGGCCGTAAGGGCGCTTGCGGAGGAATTCGGCCGGCCCGACTTCATCAGTGCGCCCCTGTCCTTCGAATATACGGACTACTATGCCGGTGAAATGGGCGCCCCTCTGCGAAGGAGATTCGTATCCTTCGAAACGCTTTTCCGGCCGGAACGGCTGCCGGACGCGAAGCTCTTCACCAATCAGGTGGAAAAGGCCTCCGCAGGGGAGGGGAAGCGGCGTGAGATGAACATCGACCCCGGCTACCTTTCGCAGGCTCACCTGATTCTGGCGACGGGCAAGGGTTATGCGCATCGGCCATATCTCCGTGACGGGATCTACGCGGACCTGACCCTGGTTTTCCGCCAAGGATCCCTCGAAGCATTGCCCTGGACCTATCCGGACTATGGGGCGGCCGGGACGATCGGTCTCTTCAACGGAATCCGGCGCAAATACCTTCTGCAGCTGAAGCTGCTGCGTAGAGAGGACGGGAATTCATGATCAGGAGCATGACGGGATACGGCAGGGTGGAATCGGAATTCGGCGGAAAGAAGTTCGCCGTGGAGATCAAATCCCTGAACCACAGGTACCTGGAGGTGAGCGTCCGCCTGCCCAATGTCCTGTCCGCCTTCGACCTGGAGATTCGGAAGAAGCTGGGCGAGCACTTCTCCCGCGGCCGGCTCGATGTCTTCGTGCGCGTCGATGCCGGCGAAGCGTCCCAGCAGGCCAACGTCGCCCTGAACCTTCCGCTTGCCAGGAATTACTGGGAATTGCTCCAGCGCCTGAAAGAGGAATTCGGCCTCAAGGAAGACGTCGGTCTCGGCGTGTTTGCCGGGATGCGCGATATTTTCGTCTCGGTGGAGCCGGCCGAGGATCAGGAGGGGCTGAAGATCTTTCTGGATCAGCTTTTCGAGCGGGCGATTTCGGCGCTGATGGAAATGAAGCGGAAGGAAGGGGAAGCGCTCTGCCGGGACCTCTTGGACCGTGTCGCGCTCGTGGAGCGCCATCTGGAGACGATATCGGCGCGTTGCCCGCAGGTCCTTGCCGAATTCCAGAGGCGCCTGGCGGAGAGAATCCGCGAGTTGGCCGCCGGTGTCGTCGTCGACGAGGCGCGGCTCAGTCAGGAAATCGCCATCATGGCGGAAAAATCCGATATCACGGAGGAGATCACCCGCCTCAAGAGCCACATCGTCCAGTTCCGGGAGATGATCGGAGGCGACGAGCCTGTCGGGCGGAAGGTGGACTTCCTTCTGCAGGAGATGAACCGCGAGGTGAACACGATCGGCTCGAAGAGCACGGATGTCGAAATTTCCCGCTCCGTCATTGAGATGAAAAGCGAACTTGCAAAGCTCCGCGAACAGGTGCAGAACCTTGAATAACGGGAACGGCGATCGGGAGGAAGGGATCTTTGTCGTAGTTTCCGCTCCTTCGGGCACGGGCAAGACATCGATCTACCGGGAACTGCTCAGGATGTTTCCGGACCTGCGTTTTTCCGTCTCCTACACGACGCGCCTGCCGCGGCCCGGTGAAGTGGACGGCAGGGACTACCGCTTCGTCTCGCAGGAGAGGTTCCGGCAGGGCATTGCGGAGGGGGAATTCGTGGAGTGGGCGGAGAATTACGGCCATTATTACGGAACTTCCAGGAGGACGATGGAGGAGTTCCGAAGGGAGGGGTTCGATCTCGTTGTCGATGTCGAGCCTCGCGGCGCAAAGGCGCTGAAGGCCCAGTACGGCGAAGGTGTCTATGTGTTCGTCCTCCCTCCCTCCATCGACGAGCTCAGGCGGCGGCTCCACGGCAGGGGCTGCGAGAGCGAGGAGGTCATCGCCAGGCGCCTCGAAAAAGCTTTGGATGAGATCCGCGAAGTTCTGTGGTATGATTACGTTATTTTCAACGACCGCCTTGACAGTGCGGTGGAGCGGCTGAAGTCGATCTATCTGGCGGAAAAATCGAAACGGGACCGCCAGGGCCGCAGGGTTCGTGAGTTTGTGCAGGAGGCCGGGCGAGGGTGAATGCCTTGCCGGGTTCATTCGGGGCCGCCGGTATCCGGCCGAGCCCTTTTTCGATGAAGATCGGGAGGTTGACAGGAGATGGCAAGAATCACGGTAGAGGATTCCTTGCAGATGGCCAGGAATCGGTTCGCATTGGTCATTCTGACGGCGCAGCGTGCGCGCCAGTTGCTGAAGGGATCCCGCCCGCTGGCGGATATCCGCAACAACAGGGAAATCGTGGCGGCGTTGCGGGAGATTGCCGCCGGAAAGGTGATGTACGCCCATCCGGAGTATCTCAAGGGTGTCAAGGAAGAGTACAGGCCGATTTCCGACGATATCGAGTTCATCGGTGATGAAGAATACAGCGAATGAGGATGCGAGAAGCCGCCTGATCTTCGCCCTCGATGTGGGAGGGGGGACGGGACCCGCTTTCGAATGGGTGGATCGCCTGCAGGGTCATGTCGGTCTGTTCAAGGTCGGAAAGGAATCCTTCACCGCCTGCGGACCGGAGCTCGTGTCCGGCATCCTCGCCCGCGGCGGCCGGGTGTTCCTGGATCTGAAATTCCATGATATCCCCAACACGGTGGGAGGAGCTGCGTCCGCGGCGACGAAACTCGGCGTCTCCATGTTCAACGTCCATGCCCTGGGAGGGGAGGCGATGTTGAGGGAGGCGGCAGAGGCGGCCCGCCGCACGGCGGAGCAACTGGGAAGACCGGCGCCTGTCGTGCTTGCCGTGACGGTCCTGACCAGTCTTGACGATGCGGATCTGCAACGGCTCGGGTTCCGCCTCGGTGCCGGGGAACTGGCGCTTCACCTGGCGGAGATGGCGAAGCGTGCCGGAGTCTCCGGAGTCGTGGCTTCGCCGCGGGATGCGGCTGCCGTCCGGGAGCGCTGCGGGAGGGACTTTCTCATTGTGACGCCCGGCATTCGCGGTGCGGCCAAGCCGGCGGAAGACGACCAGAAGAGAACGCTTTCGCCGCGCGAGGCGATCCGGATGGGCGCCGATTGTATCGTCGTGGGCAGGCCGATCCGCACGTCGGCCGATCCGGTTGCGGAGGCCGATGCGGTCACGGCGGAGATTGCCGAGGGGCTTGCCGCCCGCGTTCGGTGATGAGAACTTGCAGGAGCACACAGGGGCGGGCGAGGACGGCGTCGATGAAATCCTGTACGGGGTCAATCCCGTCCGGGAAGCGCTTCGCGCCGGCCTCGGGCTGACCAGGATCCTGGTGGCCGAGGGAAGGGGAGGGGCGGACGCGGCGGAACTGAAGGGGCTTGCGGCTGAGCGGAGAATTCCGGTCGAAACCGTGGAGCGGAGGGTCCTGGACAGGATCTGCGGCAACGGCCGTCACCAGGGTGTGGCCGCCGCCGTCAAACCGTTCGTCTACGCGGACCTCGAAGAGATATTGGCCAATCGCCATCCGGCCGCGGCGGAGGATCTCATCCTCATCCTGGACGGAATCCTGGATCCCCAGAACCTCGGCGCCCTGATTCGCACGGCGCACTGTTTCGCCGCCAACGGGGTCGTGATCCCGGCTCGCCGGGCTTCCCCCGTGACGGCGGCAGCCGTGAAGGCATCCGCAGGGGCCGCCCTGTACACACCGGTAGCCCTCGAGGAAAATCTCGTCCGCACCGTCGAGGTGCTCAAGCGCAGGGGCTTTTGGGTGTACGGTGCGGATTCTTCCGCGTCCCGGAGTCTCGACGAGACCGATATCTGCGGGCGGGTTGCCCTCGTCGCCGGGGCGGAAGGCAAGGGCATCCGGCCGCTGCTTCGCAGCAAATGCGATGTTCTGGTTTCGATTCCGATGATGGGGAAAATCGATTCGTTGAACGTCTCGGTCGCTACGGGGATCTTGTTGTACGAGATCAGCAAGCGGAGGAAAACCTGAACCCGACGAGGAGCTGATTATGCCGATTTTCTTGTGGGAGGCAACAACCAGGAAAGGCGATGTCAAGAAGGGAGAAATCGACGTCCCAGACGCAAACGCCGTCCGCACCCAGCTTCGCCGTCAGGGGTACAAAGAGATCAAGGTCAAGGCGAAGCCCAAGGACCTTGCGGAATACCTTCCCTTCCTCCAGCCCGGGGTCAAGGAAAAGGACGTTGTCGTCTTCTGCCGCATCTTTGCGACCATGATCAACGCCGGCCTGCCGCTCATCCAGTGCCTGCAGCTTTTGGCCGATCAGGAGCAGAACAAGACGTTCGCGAAGATCATCACCAAGATCAAGGAGGACATCGAGGGCGGCTCCTCCCTGTTTGAAGCCCTGAAGAAGTATCCGGAAATCTTCGACGATCTCTTCGTGAACCTCGTCGCCGCCGGCGAGGCGGGCGGCATCCTGGATACGATCCTGAACCGGCTCTCCGCGTATATGGAAAAGGCCATGAAACTGAAGTCGAAGGTGAAGGGCGCCATGACCTATCCGATCAGCGTTCTGGTCATTTCCGTCGGCGTCGTCACGCTGCTTCTGCTGAAGGTCATCCCCGTGTTTCAGAAGATGTTCGAGAGCATGGGGGGGACGCTCCCTGTCCCGACGCAGATCCTGGTCAACGCCAGCCAGTTCATGCAGGACTATTACATCGTCATGGGGGGCACCGTCGCCGCTGCGATCTTCGCGTTCAAGCGTTTTGCGGCGACCGAAAAGGGGACCTGGATGATCGACAGGACGGCGCTCAAGGCGCCGGTCTTCGGGCCCCTGCTGAAGAAGGTTGCCGTCGCCAAATTCACCCGCACCCTCTCGACGATGATGAGCAGCGGCGTGCCGATCCTGGAAGGCCTCAACATCGTCAGCAAGACCGCTGGCAACAAGGTGGTCGAGGCGGCGCTGATCAAGGTCCGGCAGAGCATCAGCGAGGGGAAGACGATCGCGGAACCGCTGCAGGAAACGGATATCTTCCCTTCGATGGTTGTCCAGATGATCGCCGTCGGAGAGGCGACGGGTGCACTGGACCAGATGCTCGCGAAGATTGCCGACTTCTATGATGAAGAGGTGGATGCGGCCGTCGAGGCCATGACCGCCCTTCTGGAGCCTTTCATGATGGTCTTTCTGGGCGGGGTCGTCGGCGGCATGATCGTCGCCATGTACCTGCCGATCTTCCAGATGGCCTCCGTCGTCGGCTGAGTTTCGCCGTGGATGAAGAAGCGTTTCAGGGGTTCGTTGGGGAATGACGGGGCAAGGGGAGTAGAGGAAAAAATGGTCGGGATGGCGCGATTTGAACGCGCGACTCCTGCGTCCCGAACGCAGTGCCCTACCAGGCTGGGCCACATCCCGACAGGGTGCAATCCTTATATGAGATTCTTTCAAATGTCCACCATATTTTTCCAAGACTCGCCGGCTGAATTCCGCAGGATGAGCGGGAGGCGAGGATGATCATCTTCGACCTTCGCTGCAGCAAGGGGCATACCTTTGAAGGTTGGTTCAGGGATCGTGCGGCGTTCGACGAGCAGAAGCGCAAGAAACTGATCGAGTGTCCCGTCTGCGGGAACTCTGACGCCGATGTCGTTCCCTCTTCGATCGCCGTCATGGGCAAGGACGCGCGGGATCTGGACCGAAAGCAGGACAGGGAACTCCCGCCTCTGAAGGCCCTCCAGATGCTTCATGAATACATCACCAAGAACTTCGACGACGTCGGCGAGAAATTTGCCGAGGCGGCGCTCAAGATCCATCGCGGTGAGGAGGACAGGCACAACATCCGCGGGACAACGACGAAACGTGAAGAAGAAATGCTGAAGGAGGAAGGCGTGCCTTTCTTCAAGATTCCGGTGCCCAAATTCGACAGCTGATCGGCGGGGAAGATTCGGGAAGGAGAGCGGTTGCCGGCAGAGCCGCTCTTTTTATTCGGTTCCTATGACGCATACTCTGACAAGCCTCATCGAGGCCATCGGAAATACCCCGCTGGTGGAGATTCGGCGGTTGAACCCCAACCCCCGCGTCAAGGTCTTCGCGAAGGTCGAAAGCCTCAATCCGGGAGGTTCCATCAAGGATCGGGTCGCCCTGGCCATGGTGAACGGCGCGGAGCGCCGGGGTGAGTTGACGAGAGACAAGATCATCCTCGAGGCGACCAGCGGCAACACCGGCATCGGACTGGCCCTGATCGCGGCCGCCAAGGGATATCGCCTCTGCCTGGCCATGCCGGAATCGGCCAGCGAAGAGCGCAAGAAGATTCTCCGCGCCCTCGGGGCGGAACTGATTCTGACGCCCGCGGCCCTGGGCACCGACGGAGCCATCGAGGTCGTCTACAACCTCATGCGCGAGCAGCCCGAAAAATACTTCGGAACGGATCAATTCAACAATCCCGACAACATCACCGCACATGATGAAGGGACGGGGGAGGAAATCTGGCGCCAGACCGAGGGCAAGGTCACGATGGCTGTTGTGACCCTGGGAACCACCGGGACGGCCATGGGGGTCTCCCAGAGACTCAAGGGATACAACCCCGCGATCCGGATCGTGGGCGTCGAGCCCTATCTCCAGCACAAGATCCAAGGGTTGAAGAACCTGAAAGAATCCTATCAGCCGGGGATCTTCGACAGAAGCCGGCTTGACGAGAAGGTGAACATTCAGGACGAGGATGCCTTCGAGATGGCGCGTCGCCTCGTCCGGGAAGAGGGGATTTTTGCCGGCATGAGTTCCGGGGCCGCCATGCACGTCGCGATCGAGAAGGCCCGGATGCTCGACGGGGGCCTGATCGTTGCTGTCCTTCCCGACGGAGGCGACCGGTACCTGAGCACGGACCTGTTTGCGGACAAGCAGGAAACCTCGCTCGTTTTTTACAACGCCATGACGAGGCAGAAGGAGCCCTTCCGGCCGATCCGGCCTGATGGGATCAGCGTTCACGCGTGCGGGCCGACGGTTCATGAGGACCCCCACATCGGCAGCTATCGGCGGTTCGTCGTATCCGATCTCCTGCGCCGCTACCTGGCCTTCAAGGGGCACAGGGTCCGGCTTGTCACAAACATCATTGATCTTGCGGACCGTTCCATCCGGGATGCCGAACGCGCCGGTATGGACCTGGCGTCGTACACGGAGCGCTACGTCTCGGCCTTCTTCGCGGGGATCGAGACGCTGAACATCCTGCGCGACGAGAGCTACCCGCGGGCCAGCGAGAATGTCGATGCCATGCTTTCAACGGTCGAGAAACTGGTTCAGAAGGGATACGCCTACGAGAAGCTCCGCTCCGTCTATTTCGACATCTCGAAGCTGGAGGGATACGGCCGGCTGTCCAACATCGATCCCAGGCAGATGGGCCGGGGGAAAATCGTGGAGGTGGACGACTATGCCAAGGACAGCCCCGTGGATTTCACCCTGCTCAAGCGCTCGACGCTCAGCGAGCTGAAGCGGGGCGTATATTTCAAGACCCGCTGGGGGAACGTCCGTCCCAGTTGGCATCTGGAGTGCGCGGCCATCGCCCTCGGGCATCTGGGTGAGCAGTTCGACATCCACCTGAGCGGAGCGGACATCATCTTTCCCCATTGCGAAAATGTCCTGGCGATCGGCAGGGCGGCGACGGGGAAAAAGATCGCCAATTGCTGGATGAATGCGGAACTGGTCATGGTCGGGGCGAAAAAGATGTCCCGTTCCCTGAACAATGCCGTGACCCTTGCGGAACTGGAGGCGCAGGGGTACCACGGAAAAGAAATCCGCTTCTTTCTCCTGGGGACCCATTACCGAAAGCCCCTGAGCTTTTCCCGGGGAGCCCTGGAAACGGCCAAGAACACCGTCCGGAAGCTCAATGGATTTGTCCAGCGCCTGGCGTGTCTGGTTCCGGGTGTGGGATATCCCGATACGGACCAATGCATCCACGATGTCCGGCAGGGCTTTTCGGCGGCCCTGGACGACGACCTGAACGTGTCGGGAGCGCTTGCGGTCCTGTTCGAATTTGTCAAACGCATCGGTCATCCTCTGTCCCGGGGGCTCTTGAGCGCCAGCGAGCGGGACGCCGTCCTGGAAACACTCAAGAAAATCGATTCCGTTTTCGGTGTGATGAGTTTCGGAGAAGACAGGATGCCGGCGGAGGCGGAACGCCTTCTCGCCGAGCGCGAGGCGGCGCGCAAAGCCGGCAAATGGGACGAGGCGGACAGGATTCGCGGAAAGCTCTCGGAAATGGGGATCGAAGTCCGCGATTGTCCTGAAGGAACGGTGTGGAGCCTTCGGTAGGAGAAAACGCCATGAAGGGAGAAATCAGAAGATCCGTTCTTGCGGGTTCCTGGTATCCGGGAAACGCAAAGACCCTGCGCGCGGACATCGAAAGTTATCTCCGCAGCGTTCCGGAACCGAAATCCACCGGCAGGGAGCCGGTTGGACTGATCGCGCCCCATGCCGGCTACATGTATTCCGGCCAGGTGGCGGCCCACGCCTATCGCCAGGTGACCGGTCATTTCTATGACGCCGTCGTCCTGATCGGTCCCAGTCATCGCAGCGCCTTTGCCGGCGTATCCGTTTACGCGCACGGCGGTTACGAAACTCCCCTCGGCGTGATGCCCGTGGATGAAGAGCTCGCAGCCGATATCCTGGCGGAGGGAGGGGCGATTCAACTCCTGCCCCAAGTGCAGCTTTCGGAACACTCTCTGGAAATTCAGGTGCCCTTCCTGCAGGTTGTCCTGGAGGGAGTGCCCTTTGTCCCCCTGATGATGGGAGACCAGGATGAGGCAACTTGTGAGTCCCTGGCAGCTGCGATCGTCAGAGCGGCATCGGGCAGGAAACTGCTTCTCGTCGGCAGTTCCGACCTGTCTCATTTTCATCCCTACGACAGGGCCGTGCAGCTCGACGGGAGGGCCATCAAACACTTCGAGAAAATGGATGCCCGCGGACTCCTGAAGGACTTGGGCCGCGGCCATTGCGAGGCCTGCGGCGGCGGCCCCGCCGCCGCCGTCATCTTCGCATCCAAGGCCCTCGGGGCCGATCGCGCCGCCATCCTGAACTACGCCAACTCGGGTGACGTGACGGGAGATCGTGACAGCGTCGTGGGGTATGCGTCCGCCGTCTTCGATCGCCCCGCATCCAAGACCGATTCATCGGAAAAACCGGGCAGAGGGAAGGATGGCGCCGGACTGACTTTGAAGGACAAGAAGACGCTCCTGGATATCGTCAGGACGACGATCGAATGCCGGCTCCAATCGCGGCCCTGTCCCGAACGCCCCGCTCTGTCGGATGTACTCAAGGAAAGGAGGGGCGCCTTCGTCACCCTGAAGAAGGCGGGGATGCTTCGCGGCTGTATCGGGTATATCCAGGCCGTCAAGCCTCTTCATGAGACTGTGGAGGAGATGGCGGAGGCCGCCGCGTTCCGGGATCCGCGGTTTTCCCCGGTCAGGAAGAACGAACTTCAACAGATGTCCGTCGAGATCTCGGTGCTGACCCCGCTTCGGGAAATCCACGATGTTTCGGAGATCGAAGTCGGGCGGCACGGCATCTACATCATCCGTGGCGGCTCTTCGGGACTGTTGCTGCCCCAGGTTGCGGTCGAGTACGGATGGGATCGGGAGACATTCCTGTCCGAGACCTGCCACAAGGCGGGTCTCCCGACAAATGCATGGCGGGAGAGGCAGACGCGAATCCTCATTTTTTCAGCCGAGATTTTCGGCCGGGAATTCTGGGATGCCGAGGATGTCGTCTGAGCCGTTCGCCGCTTCGGAGCGGGCGGCGTTGTTCCGACGGTCCTCGTGCAGAGGGGCTTCAGGAACGACGTGGTTAACGGGGTTAAAGAAGTAGTGAAAAAGTTCTTGACAAATACGCATGTTGAATTTAGATTCAACGATTCGCGTCGCAGAGTGCAACCGCCCCTTCGGGGGTTGCGGCGGTAACTAATTGAAATTGTTTTATTTTTATGGGTGTGCTGGCGTAGCTCAATCGGTAGAGCAACTGATTTGTAATCAGTAGGTTGCGGGTTCGAGTCCCATCGCCAGCTCCAGGGACAAGAAGGAATGTGGAGGGGTTCCCGAGCGGTCAAAGGGAGCAGACTGTAAATCTGCCGGCGCAGCCTACGGAGGTTCGAACCCTCCCCCCTCCACCATGTATTCCTATCCGGTGGCGCAGGCTTCCCGGCCGTTGAGATGCCATCAGACGGCTTTGATGAAGCGGGAGTAGCTCAGTGGCTAGAGCGTCAGCCTTCCAAGCTGAGGGTCGCGGGTTCGAATCCCGTTTCCCGCTCCAAATACTTTTTTGGTAAGGCGCCATTGCGGATTCCGCCGGAACGGTGCAGGATCGGAACCAGGGCGGAGGGGCCGGGCATACGGGGCTGCGGAGAAGCAAGGATGGTCGGTCGGATCGTTGAGAATCAGCCCACGTAGCTCAGTTGGTAGAGCACATCCTTGGTAAGGATGAGGTCACCAGTTCAATCCTGGTCGTGGGCTCCATAAAGAAGAAGTGGAAGGTCGGGTATGCGAAACATCATTACGTTGGCCTGTACGGACTGCAAGCAGAAGAATTACTCTACGACGAAGAACAAGCGGACCATGCAGAACCGGCTGGAGTTGAAGAAGTTCTGCAAGTTTTGCAGAACGCACACCCTTCACCGGGAAACGAAATAATGTAAAGGCGGTGCAGGGCGGAAGAAGTCCCGAACAGGCCAGTAGCTCTAATGGATAGAGCGCCGGACTCCAAATCCGGATGCTGGGGGTTCGAGTCCCTCCTGGCCTGCCATATTTTTTTCGGGCCTACAAGGGGCAAGAGAGAGGAATGGACAGGCTCAAACTGATCTACGGAAGAGTGAGACAGTTCCTTCTAGAGGCGTTCGCAGAACTGCGGAAGGTGACATGGCCTACGCCAAAGCAGACGCTCGCTTCGACGTCGGTCGTCATCGTGGTCTCTTTGATCGTTTCGCTTTTTCTTGGAATTGTGGACTTCGGCCTCACAAAGCTGATCAAGGTGATTCTGGGATAGATTCATGGCCTTCAAGTGGTACGTCGTACATACCTATTCGGGATTCGAGAACCGCGTGAAGCTTTCGCTGCAGGAGCGGATTCAGGCAGCGGGAATGGAGTCCTTCTTTTCCGACATCCTGATTCCCGAGGAAGATATCGTCGAACTGGTGTCCGGAGAGAAGAAGACCTCCAAGCGCAAGTTTTTCCCCGGGTACATCCTTGTGCGCATGGAAATGAACGAGCAGACATGGCACCTCGTGAAGGATACGCCGAAGGTGACGGGATTTATCGGCAGCAAGGAAAAACCCTCCCCCATTTCCGACAAGGATGTCGACATCCTGAGGACGAGAATCGATGAGGGAACGCTGAAACCGAAGCCGAAATTCCGTTTCGAGATGGGAGACCATGTCCGTATCGTAGACGGTCCCTTCACCAATTTTGAGGGGATCATCGACGAAGTCAAACCGGAAAAGGGGAAACTGCGTGTCATCGTAAGCATCTTCGGGCGTTCGACGCCCGTCGAGCTGGATTTCATCCAAGTGACGCAAGAATAGTTCCGAAAAAGGCAGGATTGGATCTCTGCAGGGGATCCTGACTTCACGACAACCATCGGTAGGGTGTTCATCATGGCAAAAAAGGTTATTGCGAGCATCAAACTCCAGCTCAAAGCAGGGAAGGCCACCCCTTCTCCGCCGGTCGGACCGGCCCTTGGTCAGCACGGCGTCAACATCATGGAATTCTGCAAGGCATACAACGCCATGACGCAGAACCAGGAAGGCAGCGTCATTCCCGTCGTCATCACCGTATATGCCGACCGATCCTTCACGTTCGTGACCAAGACTCCGCCCGCCTCCGTACTCCTGAAGCAGGCTGCGAAGATCGCAAAGGGTTCCGGCGATCCGAAGCGGGAGAAGGTGGGAACGGTGACGGAAACCCAGGTTCGGGAAATTGCGGAACTGAAGATGAAGGATCTCAACGCCGTGAATCTGGAAGGCGCCATCCGGACGATCGAGGGAACGGCGAGATCCATGGGGATCGATATTGTCCGTTAGGCTCCCGGGCGCGTCGATGATCAGAAAGGGTCGCCTGCCCGGCGGCCGGGATGTCCCGGCAGGAAACGGGATATATCCATATTGAGGGGATCCATCATGTCCAGTAGAGGAAAGTCATACATCGAAGCAAAAAAGAAGGTTGTTCCCAACAAGCGGTACGGAATGCGGGAAGCAGCCGAGATCGTCATCTCGACGGCACGGGCCAAGTTTGACGAGACGGTTGACGCAGCCATCCGTCTGGGCGTCAATCCCCAGCATGCGGATCAGATGGTTCGGGGTTCTGTTGTCCTGCCCAACGGCCTGGGAAAAACGGTGCGCGTCCTGGTGTTTGCCAAGGGCGACAAAGAGAAGGAAGCCCTCGATGCCGGTGCCGATTCCATAGGCTCCGACGAAGTCGTCGAGAAGATCAAGGGAGGATGGCTGGAATTCGACCGCGTCATCGCCACGCCCGACATGATGGGCACCGTCGGAAAACTGGGGAAAATCCTCGGCCCCCGCGGCTTGATGCCCAATCCCAAGGTGGGAACGGTGACGTTCGACGTCGGCAAGACGGTCAAGGAACTCAAGGCCGGCAAGGTGGAATTCCGGGTTGAGAAGGCCGGCATCGTGCACAGCCCCGTAGGCAAGGTGTCGTTCGGTGCGGAAAAGCTGGGAGAGAACGTTGCGGCCCTCCTGGACGCGATCATCCGCCTCAAACCGGCATCCAGCAAGGGAATTTACCTGAAGAGCATTTCGCTTTCCACGACCATGGGACCGGGGGTGAAGATCGACCCCTTGGACGTAAAGAACATCTAACTTCCAAACCCGGCCGGAAGTCTGGCGGCCGAAGGTTCGGACTACGAAGTGTCGGAGACAGCAGGTACAGGGAGTTTAATCGACGGAAGTCGGCCTGCCGAGACCAAATCGCGGTGTGTTCCCGTAGCGGACAGTAAACCGGATTGTTTTTCTGATTTCTCCCTGTATCGTGCCCTGTTTTCCGATGTTCGGTTCGGCTTTGCAGCCTTCTTTGCCGGGAGAGAAGATATTGGTCAGGAGAAGGATCAGGAAAGGAGGTCGAATTTGGATCGGAAAACGAAAGAACAGGTAGTCGCCGAGCTCAACGAGCAACTTCGGGACGTCAAGCTTGCCGTCCTGACGGGATACTCGGGGATGGACGTGGCGAAACTCACGGCGCTTCGCAATGTCTTGCGGAAGTCGGGGACAGAGTTCCGGGTGGTGAAGAATACGCTGTTGCGGATTGCCTCCAAGGATACTTCGTTCAGTGCTCTGGAACAGCATTTCAAAGGGCCGCTGGCGGTTGTCATCAACCGCGGGGATGCCGTTGAAATGACCAAGGTGCTCACGGAATTCGCCCGGAAAAACGCCCAACTGGAAATCAAGGCAGGCATTCTCGAAGGCCGTGTGCTGTCCAAGAGCGACATCAGCTTGCTGGCCGAGCTTCCCAGCCGGGAAGTTCTTCTGGCGAAACTCCTGTCGCTGCTGGTCGGTGTACAGGGCAAGCTGGTGAACGTGCTGAGCGCGGTTCCGAGGTCATTCGTCGGGGTTCTCGACGCGTATCGGGTCAAGAAGGAATCTGCCAACTAAACAATCATCATACAGGAAGGAAGAAGAGCGATGGCAAATCAGACAACCAAAGAGGACGTGATCAAATTCATCGAATCGATGACGGTATTGGAGCTTTCTCAGCTGGTCAAGGAGTTGGAAGAGAAATTCGGCGTGACCGCGGCGGCGCCTGTTGCCGTGGCCGCTGCAGCGGCAGCCGGACCTGTCCAGCAGGCGGCGGCGGAGGAGAAGACCGAATTCGATACCATCCTCACCGGTTTCGGGGAAAATAAAATTCAGGTGATCAAGGTCATTCGTCAGATCACCAGCCTGGGTCTCAAGGAGGCCAAGGACCTGGTGGACGGCGTGCCCAAGCCGATCAAGGAAGCCGTCTCCAAGGACGAAGCGGCCGACATCAAGAAGAAGATCGAGGAAGCCGGCGGAACCGTCGAAATCAAATGATGCAGGGTTGACGATGTGAAGCGGCGACAGGGGGCCTTCCAGGCCCTCGCATGGAGATGATCTCGGCGTCCTGCAAGTGGCGGGACGCCGAGCCTGCTAAAGGGTGATTATGGGTGAACTGAGAAAAGACTTCGGCCGTATCCGGAAGGTTCTCGACATTCCGAACCTGATCGACATCCAGGTCAAGTCCTACGAGAAATTCCTTCAGTGGAACACGGATCCGAGCCAACGGGGGAATTACGGGCTGCAAGGGGCGTTCAAGAGCGTGTTCCCCATCTCGGATTTCAGCGGGAAATGTTCGCTGGAGTTCGTCAGTTACAGGATCGGTGATGCCCGCTACGACGTGAAGGAGTGCATCCAGAAGGGGATGACCTATGCGGCCCCCCTGAAGATCGTCGTGCGACTGGCCGTGTTTGATGCCGACCGCGGTTCCGAACAGAGGGTGATCCGCGACATCAAGGAACAGGAGATCTACTTCGGCGAGATCCCCCTCATGACGGAAAACGGCACGTTCATCGTGAACGGAACGGAACGGGTCATCGTCAGTCAGCTCCACCGTTCGCCCGGCATCTTCTTCGACCACGACAAGGGGAAAACGCTCGCCAGCGGCAAGATCATCTATTCCGCCCGCATCATCCCGATCCGCGGGTCCTGGCTGGATTTCGAGTTCGACTCCAAGGATCTCCTTTACGTCCGGATCGACCGGCGCCGGAAGATGCCCGTGACGATCCTCCTGAAAGCCATGGGGAACTCCACGGAGTTCATCCTGAACTATTTCTACATGGTGGAGAAGGTCTTCCTTGAAGAGGGCCTTCTCCTCCGCGAGGTGGATGAATCCCTGATCGGCGAGAAATCGCCTGAGGACATCAGGGATCCCAAGAGCGGGGAGTACATCATCCGGAAGGGCAGGAAGATCACCAAGCCCTTCCTGAAGAAGATGACCGACGTGGGCATTTCCCGCGTGCGCCTCGAGGAACCGGATGTCGTCGGCAAGATCATTTCCCGCGACATCAAGGACCCGGAAACGGGCGAGATCCTTGCCCGTTGCAACGACGCCTTGACGGGTGAAGTCCTCGAGAGGCTCCGCGGCCGGGGAGTCCGCGAGGTGTCCTTCATTCATCTCGGCGAGGACCGTGAAAAGGCCTCGATTCATGACACCCTGAACATCGACCGCATCGACAAGGCGGACGATGCGATCATTGAAATTTACCGTCGCCTCCGTCCCAGCAATCCGCCAACGCCGGAAACGGCGCAGAAGTTCTTCAACAGTCTGTTCTTCGAACCGGAGAGCTACGACCTGTCGGATGTGGGGCGCGCGAAAATGAATTACAAGCTGCGGCTCGATGTTCCGACGGACGTCACGGTCCTGCGCAATGAAGACATCCTGACGGCGGTGAAGTATCTCATCGACCTCAAGAACGGCGTTCCCGACTGCAGCGTCGACGACATCGATCATCTGGGGAACCGGCGCGTGAGGTCGGTCGGCGAGTTGATCGAAAACCAGTTCCGCATCGGCCTGGTGAGGATGGAGCGGGCCATCAAGGAGAAGATGAGCCTTCAGGACATCGAAACCATGATGCCGCACGATCTCATCAACGCGAAGCCGGTTTCCGCCGTGGTCAACGAATTTTTCGGCAGTTCCCAGCTTTCCCAGTTCATGGATCAGACGAATCCCCTTTCCGAGATCACCCACAAGCGGCGGTTGTCCGCTTTGGGGCCCGGGGGCCTTACACGCGAGCGTGCGGGATTCGAGGTCCGCGACGTTCATCCGACGCACTACGGACGCATTTGTCCCGTCGAGACGCCGGAAGGCCCGAACATCGGCCTGATCGTGTCTCTGAGCACCTATGCGCGCGTGAATGAATTCGGCTTCATCGAGACCCCATACCGGGTTGTGGAAAACGGCCGCGTACGGGACGAGGTCAAGTATCTCACGGCCATCGAAGAAGAAAAATTCATTATTGCGGCGGCGGATCGTCCCTTCGACAAGGACGGGAAATTTGTCGATCCGCTGATTTCCGCGCGCCGGGGCGGGGATTTCGTTTCGGTGGTTCCGGAAGAAATCAGTCTGATGGATGTCTCGCCGAATCAGCTGGTGAGCATCGCGGCGACGTTGATTCCCTTCCTCGAGCACGACGACGCCAACCGGGCCCTGATGGGTTCTAACATGCAGCGACAGGCCGTGCCGCTGATGAAGCCTGAAATTCCCGTCGTGGGAACCGGGATGGAGCCGGTCGTGGCCCGCGATTCGGGCGCCGTCATCGCGGCGAAACGGTCCGGACAGGTAGAAAGCGTCGATGCCTCGAGAATCGTGGTCAAGTGCGATACCGCTCAGGCGGACGGTCTGGACACGGGAGTCGACATCTACAATCTGGTGAAGTACCAGCGCTCCAATCAGGATACCTGTTTCAACCAGAAACCGATCGTCACCACGGGAGACCGCGTGGAGGCGGGGGACATCATCGCGGACGGCCCGGCGACGGACAACGGAGAATTGGCCCTGGGCCGGAACGTGATGGTCGCCTTCATGTCCTGGGGCGGATACAACTACGAAGACTCGATCCTCGTCAGCGAGCGCGTGGTCAAGGAGGACGTCTACACCTCCATCCACATCGAGGAATTCGAAACCATGGCCAGGGACACGAAGCTCGGCAAGGAGGAGATCACCCGGGACATCCCCAACCTCGGGGAGGACGCCCTGCGCAATCTCGATGAGAGCGGAATCGTGCGGATGGGCGTGTCGGTGAAGCCCGGCGACATCCTCGTCGGAAAAATCACCCCCAAGGGGGAGACCCAGTTGTCCCCCGAGGAGAAACTGCTGCGCGCCATTTTCGGAGAGAAGGCGAGCGACGTGCGCGACACGTCCCTGCGGGTCCCTCCCGGTGTGGAGGGGACCGTCATCGACGCCAAGATCTTCGCCCGCAAGGGCGCGGAACGCGACTCGCGGTCTCAATTCATCGAAGACGAGCAGATCGCCCGCCTGCGCAAAGACCGGGACGACGAAATGCGCATCATCGCCGAAGGGGTGAAGAACCAGATTGAGGACCTGCTCGTCGGGAAAACGGCAGCCTCGCGGGTCGGCGATCCGAAGAAGAGAAAGACGCTGCTGAAGAAGGGCGACGTCATCGATAAAGAGACGCTGGAAGGAATTCCTTTCAGCCTGTGGAAAGAGATCTCCCTCGGCAAGGAAGACGCGACGGCGGAAGAAAAAATCGCGATGCTCCTGTCGAATCTCGAACGCAAGAAGGAGCTCGTGGAGGCCTTCTTCGAGGAGAAGATCGAAAAACTCAAGGCAGGCGACGAACTGCCGCCGGGCGTCATCAAGATGGTCAAGGTCTATGTGGCCATCAAACGCAAGCTGTCCGTCGGAGACAAGATGGCCGGCCGGCACGGAAACAAGGGTGTCCTGTCCCGGATTCTGCCCGAGGAGGACATGCCCTATTTCGCCGACGGCACGCCGGTGGACATCGTATTGAATCCCCTGGGCGTCCCCTCCCGGATGAACGTCGGGCAGATCCTGGAGACGCATCTGGGCTGGGCCTCGAGGGGACTGGGCGAAAAGCTCAACGCGATGCTCGAGCAGGGCTCCTCGGCCGATCAGCTCCGGAAGGAATTGAAGGGCATCTATTCATCGACCGAGTTCAACCGCTTTGTCGATGGAGCGACGGCGGACGAGCTCCGGCGTTTTGTCCGCAAATTGAAGCGCGGCATCTCGCTGGCGACGCCGGTGTTCGACGGCGCCAATGAAGCGGATATCCGCGGCATGCTGAAGATGGCCGATCTTCCGGAAAACGGGCAGACCGTATTGTTCGACGGCCGGACCGGTGAGCCCTTCGACCAGGAAATCACCGTGGGCATCATCTACATGTTGAAACTCCATCATCTGGTCGACAACAAGATCCACGCCCGCTCCATCGGGCCCTACTCCCTGGTGACGCAGCAGCCGCTGGGCGGCAAGGCCCAGTTCGGCGGGCAGCGGCTCGGAGAGATGGAAGTGTGGGCAATGGAGGCCTACGGCGCCGCCTATACCCTGCAGGAATTCCTGACCGTCAAGTCCGACGACGTGGCGGGACGCACGAGGGTGTACGAGGCGATCGTGAAAGGAGAACACACCACGGAACCGGGGCTGCCCGAATCGTTCAACGTTCTGGTCAAGGAGCTTCAGAGCCTCTGCCTGGACGTGGAGTTGGTCGAAGAGGAATAGGCTCCTCCGAGTAAGGCCCCGGGGATCCGCTTCGCGAGTGCGGATGCTGCGGGGACGGGACAAAACCTTTTTATAGGGGAAATCTGTGGAAGACGTTTTCAGCTATTTCGAGAAGCCGAAGGATCCGATCCGTTTCAATGCGATCCGGATGTCGATCGCCTCTCCGGAGGAGATTCTTTCCTGGTCGCACGGCGAAGTCAAGAAACCGGAGACGATCAATTACCGGACCTTCAAGCCCGAGCGCGACGGATTGTTCTGCGCCAAGATTTTCGGACCTGTCAAAGACTACGAGTGTCTGTGCGGACGCTACAAGCGCATGAAGCACAGGGGCGTGGTGTGCGAAAAATGCGGTGTGGAAGTGATCCAGTCCAAGGTTCGCCGCGAGCGGATGGGCCACATTGTGCTGGCCACGCCGGTCGCGCATATCTGGTTCCTCAAGAGCCTTCCCAGCCGCATCGGCAACGTCCTGGATCTGACCCTGAAGGAACTGGAACGTGTCCTGTATTTCGAGTCCTGGATCGTGCTCGATCCGAAACAGACGCCGCTGGAGAAGAAGCAGCTTCTGACGGATGAGGAATATGCGGAACTGAAGGAACAGTACGGTGAAGAGGCCTTCGTAGCGGGAATCGGCGCCGAAGCCATCCGGACCATCCTCGAGGAGATCGATCTCGAGAAGATGGACCAGGAGATCCGTGACGATCTCAAGACCACCTCTTCCGACACGAAGCGCAAGCGGCTCATCAAGAGACTGAAGGTCATCGAGGCGCTGAGAAAGTCGGGAAACCGGCCGGAATGGATGATCCTGACGGTCCTTCCCGTCATTCCTCCGGACCTCCGGCCGCTGGTGCCCTTGGACGGCGGCCGCTTCGCGACCTCCGACCTGAACGACCTGTACCGCCGGGTGATCAACCGGAACAATCGCTTGAAGAGGCTCCAGGAACTGAACGCACCCGAGATCATCATCCGGAACGAGAAGCGCATGCTGCAGGAAGCCGTCGACGTCCTGTTCGACAACGGTCGGCGGGGCCGGGCCATCACGGGAACGAACAAGCGGCCGTTGCGCTCCCTGTCGGACATGCTCAAGGGGAAGCAGGGCCGTTTCCGTCAGAACCTGCTGGGAAAGCGCGTCGATTACTCCGGCCGGTCCGTCATCGTGGTCGGGCCGGATTTGAGGCTGCACCAGTGCGGCCTTCCGAAAAAAGTGGCGCTGGAGCTGTTCAAACCTTTCATCTACAACCGGCTGCACGAAAAGGGGTATGTGACGACCGTCAAGAGCGCCAAGAAGATGGTCGAAAGGGAGACCGCGGAGGTTTGGGACGCCCTGGACGAAGTCGTGCGCGAGTACCCGGTCATGCTGAACCGGGCGCCCACCCTGCACCGGCTCGGCATGCAGGCGTTCGAACCGCTGCTGATCGAAGGGAAGGCCATCCAGCTGCATCCGCTCGTCTGCACCGCTTTCAATGCGGACTTCGACGGCGACCAGATGGCCGTCCACGTGCCGCTTTCGATCGAAGCACAGACGGAAGCCCGCGTGCTGATGATGTCCACCAACAACATCCTGTCCCCCGCGAACGGCAAACCGATCATCATTCCCAGCCAGGACATCGTCCTGGGGATTTACTACCTGACGCGGGGACGGAGCGGCGTCAAGGGCGAGGGGATGGTCTTCTCGGGCGTCGAAGAAGTGCGGCGAGCCCTGGACGCCGGCGTCGTCGACCTGCACGCGAGGATCGAGGTCCGCATCGACGGCGAGCGGAAGAAGACCACGGTCGGGCGGATCGTGCTGTATGAAGTCGTGCCCAGGGAAATCGGCTTCGACTACATCAACAAACTGATGAACAAGAAGGAAATGGCGAGCCTCATCGATTACTGCTACCGGACCTGCGGCGAGAAGACGACGGTCCTGCTGGCCGACCGCCTCAAGGATCTGGGCTTCCGGTACGCGACGATCGCCGGCGTTTCCTTTGCCCTGCACAATCTGGTGGTTCCGGCCAACAAGAAGGATATCGTCAGCAAGGCCGACAAGGACGTCCTGCGGATCCAGAAGCAGTACATGGACGGTTTGATCACCGACGGCGAGCGCTACAACAAGGTCATCGATATCTGGGCCCAGGCGACGGAAAAGATCGCCTCCGAAATGATGGTCGGCATCGGCAGCGATGCGACGGCCCTTCCCGAAGGGGACAAGACGAAGACCGAGAGCTTCAACCCCATCTACATGATGGCGGACTCCGGTGCCAGGGGCAGCGCCGTGCAGATCCGCCAGCTCGCAGGGATGAGAGGCCTCATGGCGAAACCGTCGGGGGAAATCATCGAGACCCCGATCACGGCCAACTTCCGCGAGGGGCTTACGGTCCTGCAGTATTTCATCTCGACGCACGGCGCCCGGAAGGGCCTCGCCGATACGGCGCTCAAGACGGCCAATTCGGGATATCTGACCCGCAGGCTCGTCGATGTCGCGCAGGACTGCATCATCACGGAAGAGGACTGCGGTACGGTTGATGGAATCTACGTCTCCGCCTTGATGGAAGGCGGCGAGATCATCGAGCCGGCCGGAGAACGCGTTCTCGGCCGGGTCGTCCTGGAAAACATCGATGACCCGTACACGGGCGAAGTCCTGGTCAAGGCGAATTCGCTGATCGATGAAGCGCTGGCGGAGCGCATCGACCGCGCCGGCATCGAACGCGTCAACATCCGGTCGGTGCTTACGTGCAAATCGAAGCACGGGGTCTGCGCCATGTGCTACGGCCGCGACCTTGCTCACGGGCACCTGGTCAATATCGGCGAGTCCGTCGGGATCATCGCCGCCCAGTCCATCGGTGAACCGGGTACGCAGTTGACGATGCGGACCTTCCACATCGGCGGTACCGCAAAATTCGAAGAGCACTCCACGCTGGAGGCCCGCCACGACGGGACCGTCCGCTTCACGAACCTGCATACAGTCAAGACCAAGGGCAGGGACAAGGACAGCGTCGTCATGAACCGCAACGGCGAAATCCATGTCCTCGACGAACACAAGCGAAGTCGCGGGAAATACCCCGTTCCCTACGGCGCGCATATCAAGGTCGGCGACGGCAGTGAAGTGAAGAAGGGGACCTTGATTGCAGAATGGGATCCCTTTGCCGTCCCGATCCTCGCCGAGGTCGAAGGCACCGTGAAATTCGGCGATGTCGTCGAAGGGAAAACCATGCAGGAGCAGGTGGACGAGGTGACGGGTCTGTCGCGCAAGGTCATCATCGAATACAAGGACCCTGATCTCCGCCCCCGCATCTCGATCAAGGACAAGAAAGGCAAGACGGCGAAAGTTCCCGGCACGAATTCCGTGGCGAGGTATCTGCTGTCCGTCGGCGTGAACATCGTCGTTTCCGAAGGCGATACGGTCAGCGCCGGAGACATCATCGCCAAGATTCCGCGCGAAACGACGAAGACGAAGGACATCACGGGCGGTCTGCCGCGGGTCGCCGAGTTGTTTGAGGCGCGCAAGCCGAAGGAATTCGCCGTCATCAGCGAGATCGACGGCGTCGTCTCCTACGGCAAGGATTCCAAGGGGAAGAGAAAGATCATCGTGACGCCGGATTCGGATGAGCAGAAGGAATATCTCATCCCGAAGGGGAAACATGTCAGCGTCCAGGAAGGCGACCGCGTGATGGCCGGTGAGCCCCTGATGGACGGGATCAACAACCCGCACGACCTGCTCATGATCAAAGGGGAAAAGGAGCTGGCCCGCTATCTCGTCGACGAGGTGCAGGAGGTGTACCGTCTGCAGGGCGTGAAGATCAACGACAAGCACATGGAGGTCATCGTCCGGCAGATGCTGCGCAGGCTCATCGTGAAAGATCCGGGCGACACCTCGTTCATCACCGACGAGCAGGTAGAGCGGCACCGCTTCCAGGAAGAAAACGAGCGTGTCGTCGAGAAGGGCGGGAAACCCGCCGTCGGAGAGCCGATTCTCATGGGGATCACCAAGGCGTCGCTCTCGACGCAGAGCTTCATCTCCGCGGCGTCCTTCCAGGAAACGACCCGCGTGCTGACGGAAGCGGCCCTTGCCGGCAAGACCGATTACCTGCGCGGTCTCAAGGAAAACGTCATCATGGGAAGGCTGATTCCGGCGGGGACCGGACTGCCGATGTACCGGAAGTTGGGCATTCAAACGGATGAGCCGGAGTTGCCCCCGCAGGAGCCTGAAATGCAGACCAACAGCGACGAATCGGATGAGAAAGTGCTTGACATCCAGGCGTCGAATTGATACGAGATCAAGCTTTTCGTACACTGCCCGTTTGATGGCGGGCATAGGAACCGGGAGGAACGATGCCGACGATCAACCAATTGGTCCGGAAGGGAAGAATGAAGATCCGGAAAAAGACCTCGACACCGGCGCTGGGAAGCTCACCTCAGAGGCGCGGGGTGTGTGTCAGGGTCTATACGACGACGCCGAAAAAGCCGAACTCGGCGCTCCGTAAAGTGGCCAGGGTCAGGCTGACGAGCGGGTATGAAGTGACATCCTATATCCCCGGCGTCGGGCACAACCTGCAGGAGCACTCCGTCGTCCTGGTGAGGGGCGGGAGGGTCAAGGACCTTCCGGGCGTTCGTTATCACATCATTCGTGGCACGCTGGATGCGGTGGGCGTCCAGGACCGCAAGCAAGGCCGGTCCAAGTACGGCGCCAAGAAACCGAGCTGAGTGAAGGACGGTAAGATATGCCGAGGAGACGAGAAGTCGCGAAGAGGGAGATCCTGCCGGACCCCAAGTACAACAACAAGCTGGTGGCGAAATTCATCAACAGCTTGATGAGACGCGGGAAGAAGAGCGTGGCCGAATCCATCCTCTATGGAGCGCTGGAATTCATCGAAAAACGCGCCAAGGAACAGCCGGTCGAAGTTTTCGAAAAGGCCGTGAACAATGCCAAACCGCTCATCGAAGTGAAGTCGAGACGCGTCGGCGGTTCCACCTATCAGGTGCCGACGGAGGTGCCGCAGGGCCGGAGAATCGCCTTGGGGATCCGCTGGCTGATCTCCAACGCGCAGGAGCGCACGGAAAAGACCATGAGAGAGAAACTGGCGGGTGAACTGATCGACGCCGCCAACAACCGGGGCGGGGCCATCAAGAAGAGAGAGGCCGTGCACAAGATGGCGGAAGCGAACAAGGCGTTTGCCCATTATCGGTTTTAGAAACGGGGCCGGTCTTTCGTTTCGGCGGGAAATCGCCGCCGGGAAAACGGCGTGGAACTCGACGGATGCAGATCGCTCTTCCGGAGAGCGAAGAAGAGACGACAAGACGAACCATCAACGTTGAAGGAGGGAAGGAGAGATGGCGAAGAAGAAATTTGAAAGGACGAAGCCGCATCTCAATATCGGCACGATCGGCCACGTGGATCATGGCAAGACCACCCTTACGGCTGCCATAACCAAGCATCTCGCGAAGAAAGGGTTCGCCGAATTCAGGCCCTTTGATTCCATCGACAACGCCCCCGAAGAAAAGGAAAGAGGCGTGACCATCAACATCTCGCACGTGGAATATGAGACGGCGAAACGGCATTATGCCCACGTCGACTGCCCCGGCCATGCCGACTACATCAAGAACATGATTTCGGGCGCGGCGCACATGGACGGTGCCATTCTCGTCGTGGCCGCTTCGGAAGGACCCATGCCGCAGACCCGAGAGCACATCCTCCTTGCCCGTCAGGTCCAGGTTCCCTACATCGTCGTCTATCTCAACAAGGTGGACCTTGTTGACGACCCGGAACTCCTTGACCTGGTCGAACTCGAGCTTCGCGAACTCCTTACCCAGTATGAATTCCCCGGCGACAAGATTCCCATCATCCGCGGCTCGGCGCTCAAGGCGCTGGAGGCGGACGATCCCGATTCGCCGGACGCCAAGTCCATCTGGGAATTGATGGACGCGGTCGACAGTTATGTCCCCGAGCCGGTCCGCGATCTCGAAAAGCCCTTCCTGATGCCTGTCGGCGACGTCTTCAGCATCTCCGGGCGCGGCACGGTCGTCACTGGCAGGGTGGACCGCGGCATCGTGCGGACGGGCGAAGAAGTCGAGATCGTCGGCATCCGTCCTTCGTTCAAGACGGTTTGCACCGGCGTCGAGATGTTCCGCAAGACCCTCGATGAAGGACGCGCCGGCGATGACATCGGCGTCCTGCTCCGCGGGACCAAGCGGGAGGAAGTGGAAAGGGGCCAGGTCGTGGCAAAACCGGGGTCCATTACGCCCCATACGAAATTCAAGGCAGCCGTTTACGTGCTGACCAAGGAAGAAGGCGGCCGGCACACGCCCTTCTTCTCGGGGTATCGGCCCCAGTTCTATTTCCGGACGACGGACGTGACGGGTGTCACGACGCTCCCGGAAGGCGTGGAAATGGTGATGCCCGGAGACAACGTCAACGTGGAAATCGCGCTCATTACGCCGATCGCCATGGAGGAGCAGCTGCGCTTCGCCATTCGCGAGGGCGGTCGCACGGTCGGCGCGGGTGTCGTGAGCAAGATCATCGAATAGGGATTGGATAATCCGGGGATCGATAAGGGATCTATGAAAGATCAAAAGATACGAATACGTCTGAAGGCATACGACTACAAACTCCTGGACCGGTCCGTGGAGGACATCGTGGAAACCGCACGGCGGACGGGTGCCCGGGTCGCCGGGCCCATTCCTCTGCCGACCGAGATCAACCGCTACTGCGTGAATCGATCTCCGCACGTGGACAAGAAGTCCCGGGAACAGTTCGAGATTCGAACCCACAAGCGTCTGATCGACATCATCGAGCCGACGCAGTCCACGGTGGATGCGCTGATGAAACTGGACCTGTCGGCAGGGGTGGACGTCGAGATCAAGCTGTAGCCCGATGAAAAAGCTTGGCGGCCGACGGGTTCCCTCGTGACGGAGTTCTCGGAGACCTTTTTCCGGCCGTACCGGATAGTGTGGTGAACATGAGCAAAGGATTGATCGGCAAGAAATTGGGGATGACCCAGGTATTCGCGGAAGATGGATCGGCCGTCTCGGTGACGGTGATCGAGGTGGAGTCTTCCGTCGTCATTCAGAAGAAGACGAAAGAGACGGACGGGTATGACGCCGTTCAACTCGGATACGGTCGCATCAAGCAGAGTCGGGTCACCAAGCCGCTGCAGGGGCATTTGAACAAAGCGGGAAAAGGCCTGTTCAAGATTCTGCGCGAGATCCGCGTGGACGAAGGCGATCAGTACGAGGTCGGTCAGGAGCTGAAGGCGGATCTCTTTGCAGCCGGGGAGCGCGTCGACATCGTCGGCACGACCAAGGGCAAGGGATTTGCGGGCGTCATGAAACGGCACGGGTTCCGCGGCGGCGCGGCGACCCACGGTTCCATGTTTCACCGGGCGCCGGGCTCGATCGGCGCCAGCGCTGACCCGTCGCGTGTCTTCAAGGGGACGCGCATGGCGGGCCAGATGGGTCATGTGAGGAACACCGTTCAGAATCTTGTCGTATGGAGCGTGAGACCGGACCAGAACGTATTGCTGGTCAAGGGGCCCGTTCCCGGCTGCCGAAATGGTTACGTCCTCGTGAAGAGAGCGGTCAAAGCGGGAAACGAAAGGATCTAGAGGTCAGAAATGCCGACAGCGGACATATACGATATCGAGAAGAACAAGGTGTCCGAAATCGAGCTCAACGAAGCCGTTTTCGGTGCCGAGGTGAACGAAACCGTCATCCACGAAGTCGTCAAGATGCAGATGGCCTCCAGGCGGCAAGGCACGAGCTCGACGAAGCGCAGGCATGATGTGAGCGGCGGAGGGAAGAAGCCTTGGCGGCAGAAGGGGACCGGGCGGGCGAGAGCCGGATCGAGCCGTTCTCCTGTATGGCGTGGCGGCGGGATCGTTTTCGGTCCTCATCCCCGGGATTATGCCTACCGGGTGCCCAAGAAGGTGAAACGGCTGGGGCTTGTCTCCGCGCTGAGCATGAAGCTCAAAGAGGAAAGGCTGTTGATCCTGAGGGATTTCCCGATGGAGGAAATCAAGACGAAGCGCTTCAAAGAGGTGGTGGACCGCTTTGGTCTGAAAAAGGCCCTTTTTGTGCTGGACAAGGCCTATCCCAACTTGGAGAAATCCTCCCGGAACCTCCAGGGGATGAAAATGATCCGTTCGGAGGGCATCAACGTATACGATCTCGTGAATTTCGATCACCTGGTTCTCCTGGAACCCTCCGTGAAAAAAATCGAGGGGGCGCTGCTGGCATAATGGATACGCATTACATCATCAAACGGTCGATCGTTACGGAAAAGAGCGCCGCAACCAAGGACGAGCGGAACCAGTATGTGTTCGAGGTGGACCCGCGGGCGAACAAGATCGAAATCGGCAGGGCCGTGGAAAAGCTCTTCAAGGTGAGGGTCCTTGATGTCCGCACCGCCAACGTCATCGGCAAGAAGAAGCGGATGGGGCGGATCGTCGGTCAGAAGCGTTCGTGGAAGAAGGCGATTGTGACGCTGGCTCCAGGCAGCACGATTCAGATTTACGAAGGTGTGTAGGAAGAGGGTGGCCATCCATGGGAATCAAACAGTATAAACCCACATCTCCGGGCAGGAGATTCCAGAGCTGTTCGGATTTCGAGGAAATCACCAAGTCCCGTCCGGAAAAGAAGCTCCTTCGCCCCCTGCGGAGAACCGGCGGCCGCAACAGCTACGGACGGATGACGAGCCGGCACATCGGCGGCGGGCACAAGAGGATGTACCGTGTGATCGATTTCCGCCGGGAGAAGACCGACATCCCCGCGAAGGTGGCGGCCATTGAATACGACCCGAATCGCTCTGCCCGGATCGCCCTGCTGCATTACGCGGACGGGGAGAAGCGTTACATCATCGCCCCTGCCCAGCTTGCACCGGGCGAAACGATCATCAGCGGTGAGAAGGCGGACATTCGTCCGGGCAATACGATCGCGTTGAAGAATATTCCGCTGGGCTCCCTGATCCACAACATCGAGATCAAGATGGGCCGCGGCGGCCAGTTGATCCGCAGCGCCGGTTCCTACGGCCAGCTGATGGCCAAGGAAGAGGGGTATGCGCAGATCCGGCTTCCGTCCGGAGAGGTCCGGAAGGTGTTTCTGGAATGCCGGGCGACGATCGGACAAGTGGGAAACATCGAGCATGAAAATGCGAGCGTCGGAAAAGCCGGCCGCAAGCGCTGGATGGGGAAGCGTCCCCACGTCCGCGGCGTCGTCATGAATCCCGTCGATCATCCCATGGGCGGAGGCGAGGGGAAAACGTCCGGAGGAAGGCATCCCTGCACGCCCTGGGGTATGCCGACGAAAGGATACAAGACGAGAAAGAACAAGAATACCGACAAATTTATCGTGAAGAGAAGGGACTAGAAAGTGGCTCGCTCATTGAAGAAAGGTCCGTACATCGAAGAGAAGCTGCTGGAAAAGGTGCGCAAGCTGGAGGCTTCCGGGAGCAAGAGCGTGATCAAGACTTGGTCGCGCCGCTCCACGATCACTCCGGAGTTGATCGGGCACACCTTTGCCGTGCACAACGGTAAGAAGTTCATCCCGGTATTCATTACGGAGAATATGGTGGGTCATAAACTGGGCGAATTTTCTCCGACGAGAACGTTCTTCGGTCACGCCGGCGATCGGAAGACCAAGATCAAGAAATAGAAGGCCAGTCGCTCGTCGACGGGGAGTGGAATCGATTATGGAAGTTCGGGCGGTTTCAAAATATGTGAGAATCTCGCCGCAGAAGGTGCGGCTGGTGGTGGATCTCGTCCGCGGGAAAAAGGTCGAAGAGGCGCGTCACCTCCTGGCCTTTACGAGGAAGCGTGCGGCGGTCATACTCGCGAAGGTGCTGGCGTCGGCCCTGGCCAATGCCAAACAGAATCCGAATATCGATGAGCACATCCTGTACGTGAAGAGCGCCTTCGTCGATCAGGGGCCGTCCCTGAAACGCTGGCGGGCGAGGGCGCAGGGCAGGGCGTTTTCCATTCGCAAGCGGGTGAGTCACATCACGGTCGTTCTTGATGAACAGTAAAGAGGGAGGTGGGTTTTGGGGCAGAAAACAAACCCGATCGGATTCAGATTGGGCGGCATCAAAACGTGGCGTTCGCAGTGGTTCTCCGAGAAGGACTATCGCCAAATGCTGCATGAAGACCTGCGGATCCGGAAGCACCTGAAACAGAAGCTGTACAACGCAGGCGTATCCAAGATCGAGATCGAACGGGCCGCGAACAAGGCGAAAGTCAATATTTATGCGGCCCGGCCGGGGATCATCATCGGCAAGAAGGGCGCGGAGATCGAGAAACTCAAGAAGGATCTCGAAAAGGTGTCCACCGGCGAAGTGATCATCAATATTCTGGAAGTCCGCAAGCCGGAAACCGACGCGCAGTTGGTTTCGGAAAACGTGGCGATGCAGTTGGAACGGCGGGTCGCCTTCCGCCGCGCCATGAAGAAGTGCGTCACCGCTGCCATGAAGTTCGGCGCCAAGGGAGTCAAGATTCATTGCGCCGGCCGCCTCGGCGGGGCGGAAATGGCGAGGCGGGAGTGGTATCGGGAGGGAAGGGTCCCCCTGCATACCCTCAGAGCGGACATCGATTGGGGGTTTGCCGAGGCCCGTACCACCTATGGTCAGGTGGGCGTGAAAACGCTGATCTTCCACGGCGAGGTGTTGCCGGGCAGAAACGAGCCCGCGAAATAATGCGTGTTCCTCAGGAAAAGCTGCGGGGACGGTTTGTCCCACGGGCTTTTTGATGAAGGGTCGATAGGGTATGCTGGCGCCAAAAAGGATCAAGTACAGAAAACAGCAAAAGGGTCGGAGGTCCGGAACGGCCACGCGCGGTCAGACCGTGGCTTTCGGGGAATACGGTCTGCAGGCAGCCGAATGCGGCTGGATTTCGTCGCGCCAGATTGAAGCGGCGCGCGTCGCGATGACGCGTCACGTCAAACGCGGCGGAAAGATCTGGATCCGTATCTTCCCCCACAAGCCGATTACCAAGAAGCCCGCGGAAACCCGAATGGGAAAAGGGAAGGGGACGCCCGAAGGCTGGGTGGCCGTCGTGAAGCCCGGTTCCGTTCTCTACGAGATGGAAGGCGTTTCCAGGGACATCGCCAGGGAAGCCTTCCGCCTGGCGGCCCATAAGCTGCCGATCGCCACAAGATTTTTAGCGAGGGAGACGGCGGATGAAGATTAAGGAAATTCGGGATCTGAGCAGCGAAGAATTGAAACAGAAGAATACCGAGCTGATCGACGAGCTCTTCAAGCTCCGTATGCGTCATTCTTCAGGCGGGCAGTTGGATTCTCCCGCAAGAATGGGCCAGATCAGGAAAGATGTAGCACGGATCAAAACCGTTCTCAGGGAAAGGGAGAATCGCGATGGCGGAGCGCGGTAAGAAGAAGACCATCACGGGGATTGTCGTGAGCAGTGCGATGGACAAGACGATTGTCGTGAGGGCCGAAAGACTGGTCAAACACCTGAAGTTCCAGAAGTACATCCGCAAGTATGCCAAGTACAAGGCACACGATGAAAAGAATGACTGCCAGGTCGGCGATCGCGTCCTCATCGTTGAGTCCCGCCCGCTGAGTCGTGACAAGCGCTGGCGGATGAGACAGATCCTGGAAAAGGCAAAATAAACGGAATGCGTCGGCTCGTAGGGTCGTCGATGGGGTGTCGTCATGATTCAGATGCAGACCATTTTGAATGTGGCAGATAATTCGGGAGCCAAGAAGGTTGCGTGCATCAAGGTGCTCGGCGGTTCCAAACGGAGATTTGCCACGGTGGGCGATGTGATCGTGGTATCCGTCAAGGAGGCCATGCCGAATTCGAAGGTGAAGAAGGGTGATGTTTCGAAGGCCGTTATCGTCCGCACCGCGAAAGAGGTCAAGAGGCCGGACGGTTCCTACTTGAAATTCGATGAAAACTCCGCCGTTCTGATCAACAACCAGATGGAGCCGGTGGGGACGCGTATCTTCGGGCCGGTGGCGCGTGAACTGCGGGCCAAGCAGTTCATGAAGATCATCTCGCTCGCCCCTGAAGTGCTGTGAGGGAGACTGTATGCACGCGAAGAAACTAAAGAAGGGCGATACGGTCAAGGTGATTGCCGGCAAGGAAAAAGGAAAGACCGGCAAGATCATGAAGACGCTCGACAGCAAGGACAAGGTGATCGTCGAGAAATTGAACATGGTCAAGCGTCACAAGAAACCGGATGCCAAGGCAAAGGGCGGTATCATGGAGAAGGAAGGCCCGATCCATATATCGAATGTGATGTACCTCTGCAGCAAGTGCAACAAGGGCGTCCGCGTCGGATTCCGTGTTCTCGAGGACGGCAAGAAGGTCCGGGTCTGCAAGGCATGCAACGAAATACTGGATGCGTAGGTCGATGACATGGCAAGGTTGAAAGAATACTACAAGAGGGAAGTCGTTCCCGCTCTCGTGAAGGAATTCGGCTACAAGAACATGATGCAGGTCCCGAAGATGGAGAAGATCGTCATCAACATGGGACTGGGCGAGGCGATCCAGAACGTCAAGGCCCTTGACAGTGCGGCGGACGAAATTGCGCGGATCACCGGCCAGAAGCCCGTGATCACGAAGGCGAAGAAATCGATCTCGACCTTCAAGCTCCGGCAGGGGATGTCGATCGGCTGCCGGGTGACCTTGCGGGGGGACAGGATGTACGAGTTCTTTGATCGCTTCGTGAATATCGCCCTTCCCAAGGTTCGCGACTTCAGGGGGATTTCTCCGAAGTCCTTCGACGGAAGGGGAAATTTCGCCACGGGGCTCCGGGAGCAGATCATCTTCCCGGAGATCGACTACGACAAGATTGAGAAGACCAGGGGCATGAACATCGTCATCACGACAACTGCGAAGACGGACGATGAGGCACGGTACCTTCTGAAAATCATGGGAATGCCGTTTCGCAGCTAGCCTTTCCGGGAACGGGTGGAACGGCGCTTCGGAGGAATGGGTGTGGCAAAGAAATCTTTGATTGCGAAGTCGAAGAGGAAGATGAAGTTTTCGGTCAGGACCTACAACCGCTGCCCTCTGTGCGGGAGGTCGAGAGCCTATTATCGGAAATTCGATATGTGTCGCATTTGCCTGAGGAATCTTTCTCTGAAAGGGGAAATCCCCGGCGTAATCAAGGCCAGTTGGTAAACTCGAACAAGGAGTTCATGAGATGTCAGTTACAGATCCCATCGCGGATATGTTGACGAGGATCCGCAACGCCAACAAGATGCGCTTCAAGAATACCGACGTGATGCTGTCCCACGTCAATCTGAATGTCGCCAAGGTCCTGAAGAAGGCCGGATACATCAGCGGCTATGACGTGAAGGAGAACAGCCGTAAGCAGGACGTTCTGCGCATTTATCTCAAGTATACGGATGCGCGGCGTGCGGTCATTTCCAAGATCGAGCGCGTCAGCAAGCCGGGCAGAAGGGTATATGTGAGGGGCGACAAGATCAGAAAGGTCCTCGACGGCTACGGCGTGGCGATTGTTTCAACCTCCCGCGGTGTCATGACGGACAAGGAAGCGAGGGCACTCAACGTCGGCGGAGAGGTTCTCTGCCAAGTCTGGTAGGATTCGGCATGGCCCGTCTTCGCGGCGGGCTTGTTCCGCATCCGGCTTTGGAGATACGTTCATGTCAAGAATTGGAAAGAAGCCGGTCGAGATCCCGAAGGGTGTGAAGGTTTCTCAGGGTCGCGACGCAGTCAAGGTGGAAGGACCTAAGGGCGCTCTGACGCAGAAGCTGCCGCCCGGCATCGAAATCCACACGGAGGCGAACGCGCTTTCGGTCCGCATGTCGGCGGGCGGGAGGCAGGAGGGGGCTTATCAGGGATTGGTCCGCACCCTTGTCGCCAACATGGTTAAGGGGGTCAGCAGCGGATTTGAGAAGAGCCTCGAAATCTCCGGTGTCGGATATCGTGCGGAAGTCAGCGGTCAAGTTCTGAAACTGAGTGTCGGGTACTCGTCACCCGTGGAATACAGCATTCCGAAAGGAATCACCGTCAAGGTGGACAAGCTGATCAATATCTCCATTTCCGGAATCGACAAGGAGTTGGTCGGCAGGGCGGCGGCCGAGATCCGCAGCCTGAGAAAACCGGAGCCCTACAAGGGCAAGGGGATCAAGTACGTCGGCGAGCATGTGCGGAGAAAAGTCGGCAAATCGGTGGGGGCATAAGGATGTCGGGCCCGGCATGGTGAAGGGCTCCCGGAGGATGAGGTAGGACATTGACGACGAAGAGAATGGAAATCAACAGGTTGAAGCGAAAGCTGCGCGTTCGGGGCAAGATCAGCGGCGTCCTGGCAAGACCTCGCCTGTCCGTATTTCGAAGCGCCCGGCACATCGCCGTGCAGGCCGTAGCGGATGATGTGGGCCGGACACTGGCCGCCGCCTCCACGCTGAGCGGGGAAGTGAAGGGAAAATTGAAGGGAATGAAAAAGACCGATGCCGCCAAAGAAGTCGGGAAACTGATCGCCAAGCGATTGAAGGAGATCGGTGTGGAGCAGGCGGTTTTCGACCGGGGGAGATTTCTCTACCACGGTCGCGTGAAGGCCCTTGCCGACGGAGCGCGGGAAGCGGGTTTGAAGCTTTAGAAGCAATGTCGTTCCCACAGGAAATCGAGAGGTGATCGTTGGATACCGCAGGATTTGAAGAACAGCAGGAACTGCTTGACAGGGTGATTACCATCAACCGCACCGCGAAGGTCGTCAAGGGCGGACGCCGTTTCCGGTTCAGTGCGATCGTCGTCGTCGGAGACGGCAAGGGGTCCGTGGGGGCAGGCCTGGGCAAGGCTCACGAAGTTCCGGAGGCGATCCGGAAGGGGATGGAGCAGGCAAAGAAGAGTATGATCAAGGTGGCCGTTCACAATCGCACGATACCCTATGAGGTCATCGGTCACTACGGTGCGGGAAAAGTGATGCTGAAGCCTGCCGCGGAAGGGACCGGCCTCATCGCCGGCGGTGCCGTTCGCGCCGTACTGGAGGTTGCCGGAGTCCAGAATATCCGCACCAAGTGCCTCGGATCCCACAATCCCCATAACCTCATCAAGGCAACGCTCGACGGGCTCAGCCGGTTGAAGGATCCGGAAGACATCGCTGGCCTTCGGGGCAGGTCCGTTGCGGATATTGTTTAACGGAAGGGGTTGACCGTGGCGAAGATGATGAAGATCACACAGGTCCACAGTTACATCGGAAGACCGGAAAAGCAGCGCAAGGTGTTGCGGGGCATGGGATTGGGACGGATGCATCGTTCGGTTCTGCTGAAGGATTGTCCGGAAACCCGCGGCATGGTCGCCCAGGTCCGGCACCTGGTATCCATAGAGGAAGTTGAGGAAGCGAAGGCATGAACCTGGGAACCTTGAAAGCACCAGCAGGTGCAAGTCACAGCAGGAAGCGGCTCGGGCGCGGCGATGGATCCGGGCACGGCGGAACAGCCGGACGCGGCGACAAGGGACAAAGGGCGCGGTCCGGCGGAAAAGTCCGGCGCGGCTTCGAAGGGGGACAGATGCCCCTGGCCCGCAGGTTGCCGAAACGGGGGTTCAAGAATCCGTTCCGCCGCGAATTCGCGACGGTCAACCTGGATCAGCTGAAAGGATTTCCTCAGGGGGCTGTGGTGGATGCCGACGCGCTGATCCGCGAAGGGATCGTTTTCGGCGGCGCGGAAAGAATCAAGATCCTGGGGCGGGGGGAACTCCCCCATCCGTTGTCCATCAAGATGGAATATATCAGCCGCAGTGCGAGGAAGAAGATCGAGGCGGCCGGCGGCACAGTGATCGAGGTAGCCTGAGTTGTTAGACGGACTGAAGAACATTTCCAAGATCCCGGAACTGCAGAAGCGGATCCTGATGTCGTTTGTGCTCCTGGCCGTGTATCGGATCGGGGCGCACGTGCCGACGCCGGGCATCGATACGACCGCCCTGGCGGCGTTCTTCGATCAGGCGAGAGGATCCCTGCTCGGACTGTTCGACATGTTCGCGGGGGGCGCGCTCAGCAACCTGTCCGTATTCGCCTTGGGCATCATGCCGTACATCAGCGCGTCGATCATCCTGCAGCTCCTCACCGTCGCCATTCCCCATCTGGAGAGGCTCTCCAAAGAGGGCGAGGCAGGCAGGCGAAAGATCACGCAGTACACGCGGTACGGGACGGTGATTCTGAGCGTCATCCAGGGATTCGGCATCGCTGTCGGCCTCGAGAACATGGCGGGACCGACGGGCGTATCGATCGTCATCGACCCGGGCTGGGGATTCAGGATGATGACCGTGATCACCCTGACGGCCGGCACGGCCTTCATCATGTGGCTCGGTGAGCAGATCACGGAGCGCGGGATCGGCAACGGCATATCGCTCATCATCTTCGCCGGTATCGTCTGTCGCGGTCCCGAGGCGATCCTCAGTACGTTCCGCCTGCTGTCCGCGGGCGAGATGGGGTTCTTCTTCATCATCATCCTGACGGTCGTCATGATCGCGGTCGTCGGTGTGATTGTCTTCATGGAGACCGGCCAGCGGCGGATTCCGGTTCAGTATGCGAAAAGGGTCGTCGGACGGAAGGTGTACGGCGGGCAGTCGACCCATCTGCCGCTGAAGATCAATACCTCGGGAGTCATTCCGCCGATCTTCGCTTCATCCATCATCATGTTTCCGGCGACGATCGCCAATTTCGTCGACCACCCCTGGATGAAGATGGTTGCGAACATCCTCGTACCCGGGAGGGTGGGATACGAGCTCCTGTACGTCGCGTTCATCGTCTTTTTCTGTTATTTCTACACGGCTGTCATCTTCAATCCCGTCGATGTCGCCGACAACATGAAGAAATACGGGGGATATGTCCCCGGCATCCGGCCCGGCAAGAAAACCGCGGATTACATCGACGATATCCTGTCGAAACTGACCTTCAGCGGCGCCATCTATGTCTCTGCGGTATGTGTGCTGCCCAGTATTCTCATCGGGTATTTCAACGTCCCGTTCTATTTTGGCGGCACGGCCCTGCTGATCGTCGTGGGTGTCGCTTTGGATACGGCGGGACAGATTGAAACGCACCTCCTGACGAGGCAATACGAGGGGTTCATGAAAAAGGGTCGGCTCGCGAAGAGGCGCTGAGCGCCGCGGGAACCGGGGGATCTGAGAAATGATCATCCTGAAGCAGGCCGACGAAATCGAAAAAATCCGCGCGAGCAACGCGATTGTAGCCGAGATTCTCCTGGAACTGAAAGAGCGGGTGAAACCCGGTGTCACGACGCTCGAGCTCAACAGGCTTTCGGAAACGCTGGCGCGCAAGCGGATGGCGAAGCCGGCGTTTCGCGGTTACCGGGGTTACCCGTTTGCTCTTTGTACATCGGTGAATTCGGAAGTCGTCCATGGGATGCCCTCGGAGCGCGTACTGGTCGAAGGGGACATCGTGAGTCTCGATTTCGGAATTTATCACAAGGGGTACTACGGAGACGCGGCCATTACGGTCCCCGTCGGAGAAGTGTCGGACGTGGCACGCCGCCTGATCGAGGTGACGGGGCAGTGCCTCTATGACGGCATCGAGAAGGCGTCGGCAGGCAATCGTCTCGGAGACATCTCTGCGGCGGTGCAGGCGCGGGTGGAGGAAAACGGGTTCTCCGTCGTGCGGGATTTTGTCGGTCACGGAATCGGCCGGAGTCTGCACGAGGAGCCGCAGATTCCCAATTACGGCATCCGCGGCCGGGGCATCGAACTGAAAACCGGCATGGTGCTGGCCATCGAACCGATGGTGAATGAAGGTTCTTACCGGGTGAGGATCCTGGACGACGGCTGGACGGTCGTCACCGCAGACGGGAAGCTGTCCGCCCATTTTGAACACTCGGTCGTGATTACCGAAAACGGTCCCGAGATACTGAGCAGGCTGTCCTGAAAGGGCCGCCGGCGGGAGATGACGGAAATAGGTATGGCGAAAGAAGAACCCATCGAAGTGGAAGGCCGGGTGATCGAACCTTTGCCGAATGCCATGTTCCGCGTCGAACTGGAAAACGGACATCGTGTGCTTGCCCACATTTCGGGAAAGATGAGAATGCACTTCATCAAGATTCTTCCCGGAGACAAGGTGACGGTGGAACTTTCTCCGTACGATTTGACCCGGGGGAGGATCACATACCGCACGAAGTAGGCGTCGGACAGGGAGCGGGCATCAGGCCCGGCCGCGGCCGGGAGTTGCGAGGTGGAAAAGTGAAAGTCAGGTCTTCCGTAAAAAAGATGTGCGAGAAATGCAAGATCGTCAAGAGAAAGGGCGTTCTGAGGGTCATCTGCGAGAATCCGAAACATAAGCAACGCCAGGGATAGGAAATCAGGAGGTCATCAGTGGCACGCATTGCAGGGGTGGATTTGCCGAAGAACAAGAGGATGGAAATCGCGCTGACCTACATCTACGGGATCGGCAGATCGAAGGCGAAGGAAATCTTGGCGATGGCCGGCGTGAATCCGGATACCAAGACCGACATTCTGGCCGACGCGGAGATTTCCGCCATTCGAAATATCATCGACCGGGAGATGAAGGTCGAGGGGGATCTGCGGCGTGACACGTCCATGGCCATCAAGCGTCTGATGGACGTGGGGGCATACCGCGGTTTGAGACATCGGAAGGGGCTTCCCGTGCGGGGGCAGAGATCGCATACGAATGCACGGACGAGGAAAGGTCCGCGTAGGTCGATCGCAGGCAAGAAGAAGTAACGGCGAATTCCATCAGGGCCTCCGGAGGGTAACGTGGTCAAGGCAGCGAAAAAGACGGGAAAAAAACGGGAGAAGAAGAACATTACGGAAGGTGTCGCCCACATCCAGTCGACATTCAACAACACGATCATTACGATCACGGACATGAGCGGCAACGTCATCGCCTGGTCTTCAGCGGGGATGCAGGGGTTCAAGGGGTCCCGGAAAAGTACGCCTTTTGCGGCCCAGATGGCTGCCGAAGATGCAGTGAAAAAGGCCAAGGAGCATGGCCTGAGGACCGTTCAGGTCTACGTGAAGGGCCCGGGATCGGGAAGAGAATCCGCCCTTCGGTCTCTACAGGTGGCGGGGCTGAAGATCACGTTGATACGGGACGTCACTCCCATTCCACACAACGGGTGCCGGCCGCCCAAGCGGCGGCGCGTGTGAGCACGGCCGGGGGTAACGCGATTCCATAACGCTTTCAGAGGATCAATAGGGAGGGTTGCTTGGCAAGATATCGAGAATCCGTCTGCAGGCTCTGCAGAAGAGAAGGGTTGAAACTGTTCCTCAAGGGGGACCGCTGCTACACGGAGAAATGCGCCTTTGAACGTCGCGGCTACGCACCCGGCGAGCACGGGCAGATGCGGAAGAAACCCACGGATTACGGCATTCAGCTCCGTGAAAAGCAGAAGCTCAAGAGAATGTACGGAGTCCTGGAAAGCCAGTTCAAGGGGTATTTCGAGAAGGCGGACAGGCAGAAGGGCATTACCGGTACGAATCTTCTGCTGTTCCTCGAGCGGAGGCTCGACAATATGGTTTTCCGCATGGGGTTTGCCAATTCCCGTACGGAAGCCAGACTGCTTGTACGGCACGGACACTTCCGGGTGGGCGGCAAGGCTGTCAACATTCCGTCCTACCTGGTCAATACCGGCGACGAGATCGAGGTCCGGCAGAAGAGCCGGACGGTGCCGCGCATCGTCGAGGCGATGGAAACCGTTGCGCGGCGGGGCGTTCCCCAGTGGCTGTCGCTGGATAAAGGGAATTTCAAGGGATTCGTGAAGTCGCTTCCCGCGAGGGATGAACTTACGATGCCAGTTCGAGAACAATTGGTGGTTGAGCTGTATTCGAAGTAGCCGATCGGATCCATTGCAGACTACCTTACAGTAAGGGAATGTAACTATGCAGAGAAACTGGCGAAGTTTGATACAGCCCAAGAGGATTGAAATCGACGAGTCGACGAGCACCCGCTTTTACGCGGAGTTCACCTGCCAGCCGCTGGAACGCGGTTTCGGGATCACGCTCGGCAATGCCCTGCGGAGGATTCTGCTGTCGTCCATTCACGGAGCGGCGATCGTCTCCGTGAACTTCGACGGTGTATTGCATGAATTTTCCACCATTCCCGGCGTCAAGGAGGATGTGACGGACATCATCCTGAACCTCAAGGGCGTGCGGCTCAATCTTCACCAGGACGGACCGAGAATGGTCCGCCTGGACGTGAAGAAAGAAGGCGTTGTGACGGCCGGCGACATCATCTGCGACGAGACGATCGAGATCCTCAATCCCGATCATGTCATCGCCACGCTCACGGGGGATGCCGTCCTGAAGGCGGAGATGGTGGTGAAGATGGGCAAGGGATATGTCCCCGCCCAGAGGGAGAAGGATCCGGAACAGCCGGAAGGAACGATCAATATCGACGCCCTCTATTCGCCCATCAAGAAGGTGAACTATACCGTGACCCACGCGCGTGTCGGGCAGGTCGCGGATTATGACCGGCTCGTCCTCGAGATCTGGACGGACGGCAGCGTTCTGCCGGTCGATGCCCTGGCCTATGCGGCGAAGATCCTGAAACATCAGCTCGATATCTTCATCAACTTCAGTGAGGAAGACGAGGAAGAAGGGCCCCAGGACGGTGAGAAAGAAGAGAACATCAACGAACTCCTCCTCCGCCATGTCGACGACCTCGAGCTTTCCGTGCGGTCCGCGAACTGCCTGAAGAACGCGGGCATCAACCTGATCGGGGAACTGGTGCAGAAGACCGAAGCGGAAATGCTCAAGACGAAGAATTTCGGAAGGAAGTCACTCAACGAGATCAAAGAAATTCTTGCCGAGCAGGGACTCGGTTTCGGGATGAAGTTTGACTTTCCGCCCTGGAATGCCAGCGCAGCGGAAAAACAGCGGGACGAAGAAGAAGCGTAAGACAAGCGGAGCGCGAATTCGGGAAAGGAACGTTTCATGCGTCACGGACGATACGGGAAGAAAATTGGCAGGACATCGAGCCATCGGATCGCCATGCTGCGAAACATGGTGACCTCTTTTATCCGCCATGAAAAGGTGAGGACAACGGATGTCAAGGCCAAGGAACTGAGAATCGTGGCCGAAAAAATGATCGGCTTGGGGAAGAAAGGCGATCTCCATGCACGGAGACAGGCCTCGGCCGTCGTGCGCGACAGGGCGATGGTGAAGAAGCTGTTCGAACAGCTTTCTCTCCGCTTCAAGGATCGCGCCGGCGGTTACACACGCATCGTCAAGACGGGATATCGCAACGGCGACAATGCGCCGCTTTCCGTCATCGAATTCCTGCCCGGGGAAGAGAAGAAGGGAAAGGCCAAGAAGCAGGCCGCCGAGAAGGAAACCAAGGAAGTCAAGGAAGCCGCGGAAAAGTAGCGGAACGACAATCTGCCGAAAAGGCGGTGGGCTTCCCCGGCCCCCGCCTTTTTTGTTTTTCCTTGTTTTTTTTCGGGAAAAGGATATATATCCCGCATGCAGGGAAACGCCGCACGGTGCGGTGCGCAGCAAAGCCGGGGAGGAAATCACCGGCAACCGGCAAAGCGAGGTGAACGCCATGGCGGATAAAAAGATCGGCGAGGTGGTCAAATTTTTCGCCAAACCTTCGGTTGCGGCAGTGAAGATCGTGGAAGGCGAGGTGAAGGTGGGCGATGTCCTGAAATTCACCGGCCACACAACGAATTTCGACATGCCGCTCGATTCCATGGAGGTCGACAACCAGAAGGTGGAGAAAGCGGTTGCGGGGGACTTCATCGGGATCAAGGTGCCCGACAGGGTTCGTCCCGGTGACGAGGTCTTCAAAGTCGTCGAAGAGTAGTCTCCCCGGACGGTGACGGTGGCATGACGGTTCTCCCCTCTCGGGAGGGAACACCCGCCACCAGCCCCGGCTTGTTGCCGGATCCGTAACCATGGTGAAGTGCGCGATGAAGGCGCTGCGCCATGGTTTTCTTTTGTCCGGCGGCCACGGTTCTGCGGGCGCCTGCGGGACCTTCCACATGCCGAAGGACGTGCGACACGCACCGGCGGTCTTATCAGCGATATGAAGAATTCCTGGCTTGCCGAGCTGCAAAAAAAGAATCCATCCGAAATCCGCCTGGGGTTGGACCGCATGGTCCGCCTGCTCGAGCGCCTGGACAATCCGCAACGGGCGTATCCCGCCGTCGTCGTCGCGGGCACCAACGGCAAGGGGTCTGTGACCGCCATGACCGCATCGATGCTCTCGGCAGCCAGATATCGCGTGGGATGGTACATCTCCCCCCATCTGGTCGACGTGAGGGAGAGGATCCGCATTGGAGATCAGATGATCTCGAAGAAAGCGATGCAGGCGTGCATCGAGATCGTCCGGTCCTGCCAGGCGGAAGAGTTGACCTATTTCGAGTTTCTGACGGCCGTTGCCTTTGTGCATTTTTTCAGGGCATCCGTCGACCTGGCCGTTCTGGAGGTCGGGATGGGGGGCCGCCTGGATGCGACCAACGTCGTCGATCCCCATGCATCCGTGATCACCAATATTTCCCTCGAACATCGGGAATTCCTGGGAGACAGCCTCGACCGCATTGCGGCCGAGAAGGGCGGCATCGTGAAGCGGGGCGGCACCTGCATCACGGGGGCAAGCCAGCCCGTCGTCCTGGACGTCCTGGAAGCGATCTGTCGGGAACGGAATGCCCGCCTGCTGAGACTGGGCCGCGACTTGAAGATCCGGGTCCGCCCGGACGGACTTTTTTCGTACCGGGGTTTTACCGGCGCACGGCACGCCGGCCTCCGCTGCCCGCTCCGGGGACGTCATCAATACGCCAACGCCGCGCTTGCCCTCGGGATCGTCGAACGTCTTGGCGAATGCGGATATCCGGTTCACGATTCCCTGCTCCGCTCCGGATTGGAGAAGACCCGCTGGGAGGGACGAGTCGAGGTGCTGCAGCAGCATCCGACGGTCCTGCTGGACGGGGCGCACAATCCCGACGGCATTTCCGCGCTCTGCGGCGTCCTGCGGCGGGACTTTTCCTGCAGGAGGCTCTTCGTGGTGTTCGGGGTCCTGTCGGACAAGGACCGGCGTGCCATGATCACCAGGATCGCCTCGATTGCAGACGCCATGATCCTGACACGCCCCGGGAGCGAGCGGGCGGTGGAGCCGGCGGAGCTTCTTCCGCTGGCGAAGAGGAACTGCAGAAATGCGGTCGTGGAGCGAAATCCGGTCCGGGCCGTGAAGCTGGCCCTGGCCAAGGCGCGAAAAAATGATTTGATTTGCATCGTCGGCTCGCTGTATCTGGTCGGCGATATCAAGAAGGCATTGCGCGCGGAGCGTCTTCCTTAGGACTTCGCACGCCAGGGCGCGCGAGATCGGCGGATGGAGAGGAGTCGGATGCGGAAGGCACGGGAACCGGTGACGATCGCTGCTTTGTCCCTGCCGGGCATGATGATCCTCCGGGCGATCCTGCCTTGGCTGTGCTTCCTGTCCGTCCTGTCACCGGCCTTTGCTCCGGCCATGGAGCCCCTTCGGGGAGACAAGCCGGTGATGATCGAGGCCGACAGCATTGCCTACGATGAAGAGCGGGATGTCGTCACCGCAAGCGGCGGCGTGGTGATCCGATACGAAGGAAATACCCTCGCGGCCGACACGGTCGCCCTCGACAGGAAAACGAACATCGCCACCGCCGAAGGGAATGTCGTGCTGCGGAGCGAAAAGGACGTGATCGAGGGAGAAAGGGCCGTCTTCAACACGCAGGATCGCCGGGGCGTGGTCTATCAGGGCAAGATGTTCCTGGCCGAGAACCATTTCTATCTCGAGGGGAGCACCATCGAAAAGGTGGGAGCGGAGAGCTATCGGGCGACGGATGCGGCCGTTACAACCTGCGACGGGGACGCGCCCGACTGGCGCATCCGATCCAGCGAGATGGATGTCACGGTCGACGGATACGGCACGCTCAAGCATGGCAGATTCTATGCCGGCGGCGTTCCCGTCCTGTACGTGCCCTACTTCCTCTTCCCCGCAAAGACGACCCGTCAGTCCGGATTTCTCCTTCCGAGGTTCGCCTATTCGATGAAAAACAGCGGGCTGGATCTGGAAGTTCCCTTTTACTGGGCCATATCGGAAGACACGGACGCGACGTTTTTCCAGCGCTACATGGAAAAGCGGGGCTTCAAGGAAGGCATGGAATTCCGCTACGCCGCCAGCGAAAAGTCGTTCGGCACCTTCTATGCAGACTACCTGAAAGACCGCAAACAGTTCGACGATCCGGACGACGATATCCGGCCGGACTGGCAGGGCGGTGAGAACCGATGGTCCCTGTATTGGAACCATCAGACGACCTTCCCCGACAACAGCTACCTTCGGGCCGATATCCGAAAAGTTTCCGACCGCTGGTATTTCCGGGACTTTACCGGATGGAACTACTACCTCGACCATTATGCGACGGACGATCGCAGGAAATTCGACCGGGTGTCCTTTCTGGGAGACGAAACCCTCGCGTCGCTGGATTCCACGGTGCGCTTCGTCCGGAACTGGGACTTCTACAACCTGACGGTCCTGGGCCAGTTCACGGATAATTTCGCGACCCTCAACAACGATGCAACGCTGCAGCGCTATCCCGAGATTACCCTGACAGGGACCAAACGACCGATCTTCGGGGGGCCTGCTTACCTCGAATTCACGACCGCGTACGACTACTTTTACCGGACCGAGGGTCAGAAAGGCCATTTCTATGACCTGCAGCCCATCGTGTCCCTGCCGCTCACATTCGGTGATTACGCACAGTTCACGCCGCAGTTCCTGCTCAAGGGCTCCGGATGGAGCCGGGACGACCAGGCATCGGTCGCGGGTTTGAGCCGGCAGGGGGACCGGGCGCTGTACAGCCTGGGGGCCACGCTATCGTCGGAGGTCCACCGCATCTTTTCCGTCGGCGGGAAGACGGTGGACAAGATCCGGCACGGGATCCGTCCGGAGATATCCTACATCTACACGCCCTATGAGTTTCAGGGCGATGCCCCCGACTTCGTCACCCAGGTTTTCGAACAGCACACCGTGACCTACGGGGTCATCAATACCCTGATGGCCAAGCTCAAGGAGCCGAACGGAAAGACATCCTACCGCGAATTCCTGCGTTTCAAGCTCTCCCAGAGTTTCGATATCCGGGAATCGCGCCGCAACGTTCAGAATCAGGAGCAGGAGAAGCGGCCCTTCAGCGATGTGGACCTCGAGCTGGACCTGCTTCCGCATCCGCAGGTGAGCTTTTCCGCGAGAAACAAGTACTCCGTGAATTCGGGGGACTGGAAGCAGACGAACTATGACCTGGGGCTCAGCGACAAGCGCGGGGACAGTGTTACGCTCGGCTACCGTTACGCCAAGAGCGGCGATACCACGATTCCCGGATACCTGTACGCCGTGAGCGGAAACACCATGGTCCTCAACTACCGGGCCCCGCTGACGCCGCTGCAGGAAGTCAATCTCGCGCTCAAGGCCGTCATCACGGAACGGCTGGAGGCGAACTACATCATTCGGGAGAACCGTCTCGACAACCAGGTCGTCGAAGAGAGTTATGGGGTGAGGTACAAGAAGCAGTGCTGGAGCGCGGACATCGCCTATGTGAACACGCCCAACGACCGACGCTTTACGATCATGTTTGTCCTTTACGGTCTGGGAAAGGCGGGCTTCTGAGGAAGACATCCGTCCGCCAGGATTTTCCTTGACAAAGGAAAGAATATTGCGTAACTATCGCTTCTTAAATTTTTCCCAATTGGTGAACCTATGAAAACCTTTCAGGCAACGGCAGAGGGGACCCGCAGAGACTGGTTCGTCGTCGACGCACAGGGACGGGTCCTGGGAAGGCTGGCGAGCGAAATCGCCAGCAGGCTGCGCGGAAAGCACAAACCGATCTATACGCCGCACCAGGATACGGGCGATTTTATCATTGTTGTGAATGCGGAGAAGATTCTGCTGACGGGGAACAAACTGGCCGACAAGGCCTATTACCGCCATTCCGGTTACCCAGGGGGACTTCGACAGACGGTCGCCGGAAAGATCCTCCAGGAAAATCCGACATTCCTCATCACCGAGGCCGTCAAGGGGATGCTTCCGAAGAACTCTCTCGGGCGGAGAATGCTGAAGAAACTCAAGGTATATGCGGGCGGTGTTCACCCCCACGATGCCCAGTGCCCCCAGCCGCTGTCCATTTGACGGGCGCGGAACGGGGTGAACCCGGATTCACGGGTGTTTTGGAGAAACCTATGACCGAGAAACGGATTTACGCAACAGGGAAGAGGAAGAATGCCGTCGCCAGGGTCTACATGAAAGAAGGCACCGGCCTCCTGGTCGTCAACAAGAGGAATTTCGACGATTACTTCACCCGGGACAGCCTCAAGATGATGATCCGGCAGCCGCTGGGCCTGACAGGCCAGGAAGGGAAACTCGATTTCTACGTCAACGTCCAGGGCGGCGGGATGTCCGGGCAGGCAGGAGCCGTCAAGCACGGGATCTCGAAGGCGCTGGTGGATTATGACGCGCAGCTCCGCTCGATCCTGAAGAAGGCCGGTTTCCTGACGCGGGATTCCCGCATCAAGGAGCGGAAGAAGTACGGCCAGCCGGGAGCCAGAAAGCGTTTCCAGTTCTCAAAGAGGTAATCTGCTTACAGGGAAGGGGGCTCCGGCCCCCTTTTTTATTTCGCCGGGATCTCGCGGAGAAGAGGTGGAACCATGGTGAGGGTAGGTATTTTCGGTGCCAGCGGCTATACCGGTCAGGAACTCCTGAGAATTCTTCTGCGACACGGAAAGGTCCGCGTTGAAGCCGTCACGTCGCGCCGCTTCGCCGGCCAGCCCGTCCGGGACGTCTATCCGTCCTTTACGGGGTTGACCGAACTGTCTTTCACGGACCTCGAGCCCCGGCAGCTCGCCGAAAGCGTCGACATCGTGTTCCTCGCCGTTCCGCACGGAGTCGCCATGGATTTTGCCGCGTCCTTTCTGGAGACCGGACGGAGGCTGATCGACCTCAGCGCCGACTTCCGCCTTCGGGACGCCGCGTGCTACGGGCAGTGGTACGGGAAGCACCGCGCGGAGCACGTGCTCAGGGAGGCGGTGTACGGGCTGCCCGAACTGTATCGCGAGAAGATCCGGGGGGCCAGGTTCGTGGCGAATCCCGGCTGCTATCCGACGAGCGTCATTCTGGGGATGGCGCCGCTCTTGAAGGGGAACTTCGTCGATCCGGGTTCGATCATCGCCGATTCGAAGTCCGGCGTCAGCGGGGCAGGCCGGGAGCCGCAGGTCGGGTCTCTGTTCTGCGAAGTCGACGGCGGCTTCAAGGCCTACAAGATCGCGGGCCATCGGCATACGCCGGAAATCGAGCAGGAACTCAGCGTGCTGGCGGGTCGGGACATCCGCATTACCTTCACGCCGCATCTCCTGCCCCTGAATCGGGGCATCCTGAGCACGATCTACGCGTCGCTCGCGAAGGACGCCGACGCGGGAGCGGTTCTGTCGGCCTATCGGACTTTCTACCGGGAGGAACCGTTCGTGAGGGTCTATCCCGCCGGGAGCTTCCCCAACGTCTCTTCCGTCCGGGGTTCCAACTATTGCGATATCGGCGTCGCCGTGGACAAGCGCACGGGGAGGAGCATTGTCGTTGCGGCGATCGACAACCTGTTCAAGGGTGCATCCGGACAGGCGGTCCAGAATATGAACTTGATGTGCGGATTTCCGGAAGCGACCGGCCTTGACATCTGCCCGCTGTTCCCGTAAACACAATCGACCTTGAACGGATCGACGCGTGGAACGGAGCGGGCGTGTTCCCGCCGATGCATGACAAGCCGCTGTCCCCGGACTTCCGGGGGGAGTCCGGCTGGCGGCAGTCAGGTTCCCGAAAAGCGATGGGACGGGAAACCAGGAAAATGGCTCTGAAGATCTACAATACCCCAACCAAGCGCAAAGAGGAATTTGTTCCCCTCGCGGAGGGGAAGGTGGGGCTGTACGTCTGCGGGATTACGGCCTACGACGTCTGCCACGTCGGTCACGCCCGGTCGGCCGTCGTCTTCGACGTGGTCGTGCGATATCTTCGCGAGTGCGGCTACGCAGTCACGTACGTGAAGAATTTCACGGACGTCGACGACAAGATCATCGAAAAGGCGAATCGCCTCGGCCTCGGCATCGCCGCCGTTGCGGAACGCTACATTGCCGAGCATGACGAAGACATGCGGGCCCTGGGCGTCGCCCCCCCGACGATCGCACCGAGGGCGACCGAAAACATCGACGGCATGATCCGCCTGATCCGGAGACTCGTCGATGCCGGTCTTGCGTACGCTGTGGACGGGAACGTCTATTATGCCGTCGACCGGTTTCCCCCGTACGGAAAGCTCTCCGGAAGAAGCACGGAGGAGCTGCTCGCCGGCGCGAGGGTCGAAGTGAACGAGCGGAAAGGGAACCCCCTGGATTTCGTCCTCTGGAAGGCGAGCAAACCCGGCGAACCGTTCTGGGAGAGCCCGTGGGGGACGGGAAGGCCGGGCTGGCACATCGAGTGTTCGGTCATGAGCCAGAGGTATCTGGGCGAGCAGTTCGATATCCACGGCGGCGGCGCGGACCTCATCTTCCCCCATCACGAAAACGAGATCGCGCAGTCCGAAGGTGCGACAGGGAAGCCGTTGGCCTCTTACTGGATGCACAATGGATTCGTGCGCGTCAACAGCGAAAAGATGTCGAAGTCGCTCGGCAACGTCTTTACGATCAGGGAGATCCTGAAACACTGTCACCCGGAAGTGCTGAGGCTCTTCATCCTGCAGGGCCATTACCGCAGTCCTCTCGACTTCTCCGGCGAGGCGATCGAGGAAGCGAGGATGGGGCTCAACAGGCTCTACGGAACGCTCAAGGCGGCAAAAGATCTGGCTGCGGCCGCGCAGCCCGGACCCCCCTCCACCCCGAGCGGGGAGATGTCCGGACGCATCGCGGAATTGGAGCGGAACTTTCACGCCGCCATGGACGACGATTTCAATACGGCCCGGGCGATCGGGCATCTCTTCGAGACCTCCCGCTATCTCAACGGGTGCTTCGCCGGCAAGGGAGCTCCGGCGGGGGGCACGGCGGCGCCGCTGATGGCGGAGGTCCGGCGCGTCTTTGCAAAGGTCGGCGCCGTGCTGGGGATGCTTCAGGAAGATCCGGACGCCTATTTTCTGAAGGACAGGGAACGGAGAATCGCGCAGCTGGGTCTGGACGCCGGCGAAATCGACCGTCTCGTGGAGGAAAGAAGAAAGGCCCGTGCGGAAAAGGACTGGCGGCGCGCAGACGAAATCCGGGGACTCCTGGCGGCCCGGAAAGTGGTCATCCAGGACTCCCCGTCGGGCACGACCTGGAGGGTTGAGTGACCATGGACGCCTGTACGCAACTGGTCCCCTCCGGAAAGGCCTTCGTCCGCTTCTCTTCCCGCCGCGGGTCCGCCCGCACTCCACAGAAGAGTCCACGCCGGCAGAGGAAGTGCCTGTCCTGCGGCACGACGGAGGGAATGGCCCGGCGCCGGTATTGCTCGATCGAATGCCGTCAGAAGCTCCGCCACCAACTGGAGATGCGAACGGGCCTGATCCAGGCCCTGAATGCACGTTTCGCCGCCTTTCACTTTTCCGATGAACTCGTGATGCTGGACGTCATGATCTCCGGATCGAAGGAGATCTTCAGTTTCTTCTACCCGCGTACGGCGAAGGGCAAGCCGCGGGAGGATTTCGGCAGGATGGCGGATTCCCTCGGCAGGATCTGGTGGGCGGAAAAGGGGAGGACCAACAAGTATTACCTGGCCTCGCGGCGCGTTCTCGATCACGCGTTCAGGAGTCATGAGGATGGCTGCTCCGTAAAACCCGTCGAACTCAGGATCCCGAACGTGAAGGGCGCGGCGCTGTCTTATCTGAAACTCGGTGCGGCGCAGATGTCTTCCCCGGAGCTTCCCGGCCTGATCAAGAACGCGTACCGGACGCAGGCCAAGATCCATCATCCCGACCTGGGCGGAAATCCCTCGGTCTTCCGGAAAATACATGCGGCCTATCAGGAGCTGATCTCCTGGGCGGAACACCCGACGTACATCCGGAAACGCGGTTTCCCGGACAAGTGGTTTTACGACTCCGACCGGAACCGCTGGTATCAGCCGACGCCCTTGCCCCGCTGACGACAAAGAGCGACTCCGTCGAGTCGCCGGACCGTCCGGCAAGGTTCCGTCCCCTTTTCCCCGCCCGCTTTGTCTGCAACGTCCTTCCGCCTCGCATCATGAGGCGGCATCCGACGCCCCTTGCGGCTTGAGGGGACGGGTTCGGTCCGGGTTTCCTCCCGCAGGAAGCGCCGCGCCGATCCCATGTTGTATCGATATGCGATCCTGCTCCATCTCTTTCCGATATCGACGTTGACATTTCTCCTTTTTGAAGATAGAAGATCGCCGGAGCATTCCTCACAACCCTTTGTCAACAGGGGCTTTCGCCCTGGAGAGAAACAGCGGCAAGACAATCGGCGGCACCCCGTCACCCGAAGCCGGTGAGGCGGCGACCCCGGTTTCCGGCTGCAGCCGGATGTTCAAGACTACTCGGAAGGGGGGCAGGTATGGCAAGAGAGTTGGAAGGAATCCGTATCGTAGAAGTGGGCGGAGCGGTGGCAATGCCGCTTCCGGGGGTCCTCCTGGGCAGCTGGGGGGCGGAGGTGATTCACGTCGAACCGCCCGGGAAGGGTGACAACTGGCGGCATGTGCTCGGGCAGGGCATGGCCGGCTGGGCGAAACCGCATCCGATCAACTATTACTGGGAGCATGCGGACCGCAACAAGAAAAGCATCTGCATCAACCTGGCCTCGGCGGAAGGTCAGGCCGTGCTGCACAAGCTCATCGCCTCCGCCGACATCTTCGTCAACAACCTCAGGCCCTACGAGATGAAGAAATTCAATCTTACGTACGAGGCCATGTCCAAACTCAACCCCAGGCTGATTTACGCAAATCTGACCGGTTACGGGACCAAGGGCCCGGAAGCGAACGCCGGCGGTTACGATACCGTGGGTTTCTGGGCGCGCAGCGGCGTCATGGATCTGATGCACGATGCCGATTCGGCGCCGAACATCTCGCGGCCCTGCTACGGCGACAGCATCACTTCCCTGAGCCTTCTGGCCGGCATGCTGGCCGCGCTGTACATCCGCGAGAAGACCGGAGTCGCGCAGGCGGTCGAGATCTCGCTGTACAACACGGCCACCTGGGTGCTCGGGTTCGACATCGCCGGATGTCTGATTTCCGGGGAGGATGTCGTGCGGCCGCAGCGCAAGACCATGGGAAACCCCATCCGCAACGTCTATCCCACAAAAGACGGCCGCTGGATCATGCTCGGCATGACGAACTCGCAGACCTACTGGGCGGGCTTCTGCAAGGCCATCGACCGGCCCGATCTCGAGAACGACCCGAAATTCGTCACGCAGGCAGCCAGGGCGCAGAACGCGGCGGAACTGGTGCAGATCATCGAGGCGTACTTCAAGGTCCGGACGCTGGCGGAACTGCGGGACAAGCTGAACGCCAACAAGTGCATCTGGTCGCCTGCCGCGACGCCGCTGGAGGTGACGAAGGACGAGCAGGCCCTTGCGAACGACTTCTTCGTCGAGTGGGACCATCCCAAGTACGGGAAGATCAAGGTCATGAACAACCCGATCAAGCTTTCCAAGACCAAGGCGGAAATCGCCTGCCCGGCGCCTGAATTGGGTCAGCACACGGGGGGTCTGATGAAAGGCCTCGGATACTCCGAGGACGAGATCGCCAAGCTGAAGGCATCAGGCGCCGTCGCCTGAAACTTCCCGACCCTGCATCCCCCCGGCCGCCGTTCCGGCCGGGGGTGCTTTCCTGCGGGCCGGGCAATCCCGGGCTTCCTCCGCCGCGTCATTTGTCCGAAATTGTTCGGCCCGTCTCTCGGGGACAAGGGGGGCCTCCGGTTTGTTGCCGGACTGCGTATTCTGTCTCATCTTGATGCTCCTGTTGCAGAAAGACACGACCCGCCGTCTCTCCGAGATGGCGACGGCGGAGAGTCCGTGGATGGTCGAGGCATGATGCGGACACCTTACAGACAGGACAGCGACTTCAATCCATCCGTTCACCAGCGCCCGCTGCTCGCCGCGTGGAAACGGTTCCTCGAAACCGGTCAGATCACGGCCGACGTCATTCCGCCGCACATCGCCGAATCGTGGAAACAGAGCCGCGCGAAGGGCGTGGATCCTTTTGTCTGCTCACGCTCGGCGCGACTGGACCCGGGCAGCTTTGAACGGCGCATCGCCGACCTGCAGTATCTCATCTACATCGCAAAACCTTTCATGGAAAAGATCTATCCGTCGCTCGATCCCCGTCGCTACCTGGTGGTCCTGTACGACGCGGAGGGATATCATCTGCTGCGGATGGGACGGGTGGCCGCGTTCGAGCGTATCAGCGGTTTTCACATCGAGGGGGGGATCTGTTTCGGGGAGAACAAGATCGGGACCTGCGGCTTCTCGCTCGTCAAGAAGTTGCGAAGACCCGTTCAGATCGCCGGCTGCGAACACTATGCCGCTTTCATGCATCGCATCGTCGGCTCCTACGCGCCCATCAACGACCCCGTCGAGGGCGCCCTGATGGGTGTCATCGGCATTGCCGGGGCGATGACCATGCCCAACCAGCAGACGTTGGATACGATCGCGTCCGCCAGTGCGGCCATTGAAGATTCCATCAAGCAGGACCACGCACGGCGGATCTTCTCGGTGCAGGGCCGGACGCTGCAGACCATGATCGATCACCTGGACGAGGGGATCGCCCTGATCGACCGGGAAGGAAGAATCGCCGAAATCAATCTCGCGGCGAGGACCATTTTCGGCCTCACCGGCGAGGACGCGAAAGGTCGGCGGTTGGAGGACATTCTCTCTGCGCCCGAGGCGAGGGGGCTTCTCTCGCTCGCGGAAGGCGATTCGGCCGGATGCGATCGCCCGCTGGAGATCAGCATCCGCAGCAAGCCCTATGCCGTCCGGGGCCGGCCGGTCCGGGATCCGAAAGAGGGAGACATCGGCCGGATGATCGACCTCAAGGCGCTGCCGCCGTCTGCAAGAAGTGCGAAGAGGCCGGCGGCGGATCAGGATCCGGTCAAACCGCCGAAGGAAAGCCATCCTCCGCGGAATCCCGTCAGGGAGACCGGCGCGACGAAGGTCTTCTTTGACACGATGATCGCGTCGAGCTCCAAGATGACGGAGTTGATCGGACTCGGCAGGATGGCGGCGCGCTCCGGCGCCAATATCATCATCGAAGGGGAAAGCGGCACCGGCAAGGAGATCTTTGCGCACGCCATACACAACGAGAGCACCCGCAGGGACGCTCCCTTCGTGGCGATCAACTGCTCGGCCATTCCCGGTGAATTGATGGAGTCCATCCTCTTCGGCCACGAGCAGGGGGCGTTCACGGGGGCACACCAGACGCACATCGGAAAATTCGAGCTTGCGGACGGCGGCACCGTCTTTCTGGACGAGATCGGCGAGATGCCGGCCGCCATGCAGGCGAAGCTGCTCCGCGTGCTGGAGGAAAAAACGATCGAACGCGTCGGCGGCAAGAAGGTCCGCCGCGTCGACGTGCGGATCGTCGCCGCTACGAACCGCAACCTCCTCAAGGAAATCCACGCCAACCGGTTCCGCGAGGACCTCTATTACCGTTTGAATGTCTTTCGCATCGCCCTGCCCCCCCTGCGCGAACGCAAGCAGGAGATCCGTCATCTCGTCCCCTTCTTCGTGCGGCAGTTCGGTCCCCTCTTCAACAAGACCGTGGAAAGGATCCAGGAAGACTACTACCGTTGCCTCATGGACTACCCCTGGCCCGGGAACATCCGCGAACTCCGCAACGCCGTCGAATACTCGATCGCCGTTCTGAACGGCCCGGTCCTGGCGGCGGAGCACGTCCTCGGCTTCTTCCGCCAGCCTTCCGCCGACGGCAACGATCCGGCGGACAGGACCTTCCCGGGAGGACCGTTGCCCGGCCTCCTCCTGTCGGAACTGGGAGACGCGGCGATCCGCAACGCGCTCAGTGCCGCCGACGGCCACAAGACGAAGGCGGCGCGGATGCTGGGGATCAGCCGGACCACGCTGCACCGTAGACTCAAGCGAATGGCGGTGCAAGGACCGCCGCAATAGTCTTATTCTGACACACCGGGTCTTGTCACTTGTTTCATAGAGAAACAACCTTGCCCCCTCCACGAATCCGTTCCCTGCCGGCCTTGTCGAGGCCAATATCCTGAATTGACGAGTCAATCGGTTTTCGGCCGGCGGCTGCATTTCCGGCTGGCATAGGTCCTGCACAATCCCCCTGCGAACGGCGAACGGGGCGCCGTTCAAATTCCCGAAAAAGGAGGAACGGGTCTTCATGGCAAGAATTTACGAACATCAGGGGAAGCAGTTGCTCGCCGGAGCCGGACTTCGAGTTCCGCGGGGCGAAGTCGCGACGACGCCGGAGCAGGCGAAGGAAATCGCCCGCAGGATCGGCAAACGCGTGGTGATCAAGGCGCAGGTGTGGACGACGGGGCGGTTCAAGGCCGGCGGGATCAAGTTCGCCGATACGCCGGAGGAAGCCTGCGTGCGGGCCCGGCAGGTCCTGGAGACGAACATCAAGGGACTTCCCGTGACCAAGGTCCTTGTCGAGGAACTCCTGAAAGTCGCCCACGAGTACTATGTCGGCATCGTCGTGAACTCGTCCGTGAACATCAAGGCGCCGGTTCTTGTCTTCAGCACGGAGGGCGGAACGGGAATCGAGGAGGTCGCGGCGAGAAACCCCGAACGTGTCGGGAAACTCCTGATCGATGCGATCGACGGACTGGACATCGGGAGGGTCCGCGACCTTCTGACCCGGATGAAGGTCGAAGAGGAGCGGCGGGAAGAACTCGCCAACGCGATCTGGGGCCTCTACCGGGTCTTCCGCGATTACGATGCCCGGTCCATTGAGATGAATCCCCTGGTCTGGACGGACGACGGCCAGGCGTACGCGGCCGATTGCCACGTGACGCTCGATGACGGCTCCATCTTCCGCCACCCCGAATTCGGCATCGAGGTTCCGCGCGATATGGAGCGGGAACCGACGAAGCTGGAAAAGCTCGCCTGGACGCATATCGAGGAGAGCGATTATCGCGGCACGGGTTATTTTGCGCAGATGGTGACGGACTACAGGGGGGACAAGGTCTACGTCGGTTTTCACGGGATCGGCGGCGGCGGTTCGATGCTGGGGGCGGCGGCCCTGATCAACAAGGGTTTGAAGATCGCCAACTACGCCGACACCAGCGGGGATCCGCCCGCCAGCAAGGTGTACAAGGTGGTCAAGGCGATCTTTTCCCAGCCGATCTCCGCGTACGTCATGACCGGCGCCTGCCTTGCGAACCAGGAGCAGTGGTATCACGCATTCGCGCTGGTCAAGGTCCTCCGGGAGGAGCTCCGGGACCGTCCGGGATTCCCCGTTCTCATCCTGATTGCCGGCAACCGGGAAAAGGAGGCCATTCAAATTCTGAAAGACGGGCTGAAGGACATGGATATCCGCCTGGAGATCTACGGCCGGGAGTACATCTATCGTTCCGACTACATCGGTGAACGCGCGGAAAAGCTCATCGCCGAGTACTTGAATGAAGAAAGGGGGGCGGAGTGAAATGAACGCGAAACGGGACATTCTTTCCTTTGAGACGAAATGCATGAAAGTCACGATCGACTATTCCCGGTGCGAGGCGGCCCGTTCCGGGGCCGCGAATCCCGGCTGCGGCTTTGCCTGCGTCAAGGCGGACCGCATGTATGACCGCGGTCTGCTGCGGATCGAGGGCCGCCGGCCGGTACTGGCGGTTCCTCCGGGAGACGCGAAAAAGATCTCCAACGAATCCCTGTCCTGGGAGTATGCCTGCAATCAGGCGGGTTGCGGTGCCATCAGGATCGCGGTCCCTTTCCCAGGGCTTGAAGAGTACCGGAAGACGGTCGACCTTACGGGAAGAAGGAGGTAGCGCCATGTCCATCATTCTGCAGGAAGGGACCAGCGTCATGATCCAGGGCATCACGGGACGCTTCGGCCAATTCGTGGCCCGCAACATGCTGGACAACGGCACCAACGTCGTCGCGGGAGTGACGCCGGGCAAGGCGGGGCAGAGGGTATGGGACATCCCCGTCTACGACACGGTGCGCGAGGCATGGGACGCCCACGGACCCATCGAGACCGCGCTGATCGTCGTGCCTGGTCCCGAGGCCAGGACGGCGCTGATGGAGACCGTCGGCGTCCCCTTCAAGAACGTTCTCATGGAGATCGAACGCGTCCCCCTCCACGATTCGCTGGCCTGTATCGCCGCCTGCAAGAGGGCGGGAATCCGGCTCATCGGTCCGGGCTCCGGCGGCATCGTATGCCCGGGCAAGGGTACGCTGGGACTGTTCGGATCTCCGGAAATGGCGGAAATCGCTTTCCATCCCGGCAGAATCGGTGTAATCTCCCGCAGCGGCGGCCAGACGAGCACCCTGTCCTACGAAGTATGCAAGGCCGGTTTCGGGATCAGCACGGCCGTCAACCTGGGCTCCGAGTCCGTCCTGGGGACGACCTTCTCCGAGCTTCTTCCGCTGTTCCAGGAAGACGCCGAAACGGATGCCGTCGTCTACTACGGCGAGATCGGCGGCGTGATGGAAGAGGAGGCGGCGGATCTGATGCGTGCGGGCGGGTATCGCAAGCCGCTGGTCGCCTACATCGCCGGGCGCGGCCTGCCTGCGGGCATTCGCTTTTCCCACGCGAGCGCCATCATCGAGGGAGGCCGGGGCACCGCCGAAGGGAAGGTGGGGGCCCTCAAGGGGGCCGGGGCGCATGTCGTAGACAACCCCGCCGATATCGGCTCCACGCTGAAAAAGATATTCTTGAACGTGACTTTCTGAACACAAGGGGAGGGTGGGAATGGCTGATGTGAGAATCTGGAGATCGCTGCTTTTCGTGCCGGCCAACAACTGGAAGATGCTCAACAAGGCGACCGGGGAGCAGGAAGACGCGGTCATCATCGATTTGGAGGACGCCTGTCCCATGGCGGACAAGGAGACGGGACGGACATTTGCGAGGGACATTTCCCCCCTGTACAAGAAGCAGGGGATCGACGTCCTGGTGCGGATCAACTCCCTCCAGACGCGGGGGCTTACCGCCGAAGACATCAAGATCATTGTCCGGGAAGAGCTGGACGGTGTCGTGCTGGCGAAGACGGAGACGGAACAGGACATCCGCGAAGTCGAAAAGCTTCTCGCCGATGCGGAGCAGGCCAGCGGGCAGACGGGGAAGACCTTGATTCTGCCCCTTCTCGAATCGCCGAAGGGCGTCCAGAACGCCGGCGAAATCGCCGCCGCGAGCGAACGGGTGGCAGGGCTCGCGTTCGGCGCGGCGGACTTCATGCGCGAGATGGGGGCCGGGTTCGCCGTCACCAAGATGAACCCCGATGAGTATGCGCCCTTCCTGGCTTATCCCCGTTCGGCGATCTCGGTTGCGGCGGCTGCTGCCGGCATTCTGGCCATCGACACGCCGTTCTTCGGGACGCTGACCGATCAGGAGAGGCTGGAGCGCGAGGCCCATGCGGTCAGGCTCATGGGTTTCAAAGGAAAACTGGCAATCCATCCCCGACAGCTGGAGACGCTGAATCGCGTGTTCTCGCCGTCCGAGGAGGATGTCGCACTGAGCCGGCGGATGATCGAGGCCTACCTGAAGGCGGAGGCCGAAGGGAAGGGCGCGGCGACCCTGGACGGCAAGATGATCGATGTCGCGATGTACAAGATGGGGATGGAAACCGTCGCCAAGGCGGAGGGGATCGCCGCCAGGGCCGTCCGCAGGAAGGCGGAATCCAACTGAAGGCTGCCGAAGAGGGCCTTTCGGGCCCGCCGCAGGGCTCTGCGGCGTCATGCGCGACATCCTCAGGAAAGCCCCGGAAGTTCCTGCCGGGCGTCTTGCGGCGCCCGGCATATCGGCGGAGCGGAGCGCTCCGCCGATATGAAATCCTGCCGGATTCCGAGAGCGCATCCCGGGAAAGTGATAATTCTTGACACATAGCGGGTTCATCGCTATAAGACGGCAGTTTTCCGTTCATGACTGGGGCTCATGCGTCGCGGACAGATTGTCCACGACATGAGCCAGGTTCCCTTCGTTCGAAACATTCAACATTCTTTTCACATCTTCTTGGGGGGATAGAATTATGAAGGTTCTGGAGGAGCGTCGCGGGCTCAGCGTCGCGCTGCTGCAGGTTCTGGAGAGGTTGCCGGTTCTTTCCTGCTACGCGAAGACCCACGGGTGGAACTACGTCGTCAGCTGGTTGCATCGCCTGACGGGGATCGGCCTCGTCGTTTACCTGGGCATTCACCTTTACACCCTTTCGTCGCTTTCCACGCCGTCCGTCTACGACGCGAAGATGAGGATAATGTATCTGCCGATCGTCGTATTCCTTGCCTGGGCCTCGTCGCTGATGGTCGCGTTTCACGCCCTGAACGGAGGCCGGCTGATCCTTTACGAGTCCTTCGGAAACCGGAACGACGAGACGATGATCCGCTGGACCTTCGGCCTGACCGTCTCGTATGCGCTCCTGCTGGGCATTCTCATGCTGATGAACAATCAGAACGTTTCGGCGGTCTTCTTCTGGCTGCTGACATTTTTCGCCGGCCTGGCCACAGCGTACGCCGTTGCGTCCCGCATCTGGAACACCAAGCACTCGGCCTGGTGGAAGCTCCAGCGGATCAGCGGCGCCTTCCTGGTCATCGCGATTCCGGCGCATCTGGTCTTCTCGCACCTCAACCCGGGGATGGCGCAGGAGGCGCAGGCGGTGATCGCCCGCATGCAGAATCTCTTCATCCGCTTCGTCGATCTGGTCCTTGCGGCCGCGGCGCTGTACCACACCGGCTACGGGCTCTACTCGATCGCTACGGATTACGTCTCCGCCGGTGCGGTCCGGACGGCTCTGGCGGTCCTGATCGCCGTCGTCGTCGCCGTGTTCGGCTTTCTGGCGCTCAAGTTGACACTGTTCATCTAAGAAAAGGGGGACGCGCGATGGGAAACAAGCTGCAAATCTCTGCAACGCTGAACTGTGATGTCCTGATCGTCGGAGCCGGGGGCGCGGGTCTTCGCTGCGCCGCGCACCTTCTCGAACACAAGCCGAACTTGAAGATTTTCGCGGTGACGAAGGTGTCGCACCCGCAGAAGTCCCACACGAGCACGGCCCAGGGCGGGCTGGCCGCCGTGGATCCGAAGGACAAGACGGACAAGCCGATCTACCACATGTTCGATACCTGGAAGGGCGGGGACTGCTCTTCCGACCAGGACGTGGTCAAGAAGATCGTCGAGGGCGGCTGGGACGAGATCCGCTGGCTGGAGGGCCGCGGGATGCACCTGAGCCGGGACGAGGAGGGAAACATCAGCAAGCGCCAGTTCGGGGGGCACACCAACGAATTCGGCAAGGGAGACGTGTTCCGCGCCGTCTTCGAGGCCGACCGGACGGGCAAGGGCATGATGGACACGGCCTGGGGCGAGGCGCTCAAGCACGGGTCGGTCTTCATCAATTCCGCGGTCGTCACGGAGCTCCTCTTCAACGAGGGGTGCTGCGTCGGCGCGGTGCTCTACAAGATCCGGGACGGCGAATTCGTCACGGTGCTGGCGAAGGCGACCGTTCTGGCGACGGGCGGCTCGGGTCAGGTTTTCCGGATCACGACGAACTGCCGCGGCAACACGGGCGACGGCATCGCCGTGGTTCTCCGTGCCGGACTGCCGGTCATGGACCCCGAGGCCGTCCAGTTTCACCCGACGGGGATCGTGGGGCCGGGGATCCTGGCCAGCGAGGCCCTGCGGAGCGAAGGCGGGATCCTGCGCAACAAGGACATGGAGCCGTTCATGGACCGCTACGCCCCGAAGATGAAGAACCTCGCGCCCCGGGACATCGTGGCCCGCTCCATCGAGACGGAGATCCGGGAAGGCCGTGGCATCATGAACCCCGACCACCAGATCGAGCACGTCTGGATCGACCTGCGGCATCTGCCGGACTACGTCCACGAAGTGAAGCTCAAGGAAGTGGCGAGCTTCTTCAAGACTTACGCCAATCTGGATTCGCGCACGCAACTCTGCCCGGTGCGTCCTTCCAACCACTACCACATGGGAGGCATTCCGACCAACGCCTTCGGGGAGGTCCAGGGCGACAGCGGCCGGATCGTGCCGGGCCTCTTCGCCGTGGGGGAATGCGCCTGTGCGAGCTTCCACGGATTCAACCGCCTGGGCACCAACTCCCTGCTGGAACTCCTGACGATGGGCCGGTACGTGGGAGAGCGCGTCGAGACCTATCTTTCGGAAAAGCCGATTTCCGCCCCCAAGGGCGCGGGCGAGGCGAGCCTGTCCCTGTTCTCGTCGTATCTGTCGGGAACGGGGAAGGAGAACGTCGGGCGGGTCCGTCTGGAGATGCGCGACATGATGACGCGCAAGGTCGGCGTTTTCCGGCACGAAAAGGGCGTCTCCGAAGCGATCCAGGAGTTGATGGCGTTCAAGGAGCGGGCGGGGAAGACGTCGGTATCGGTCCGGGATGCGAGATGGAACCAGGAATTGCTCGAGCGGTGGGAACTGGACAACCTGCTGGACAATGCCATGACCATGGCCCAGGGGGCGCTGCTCAGGAAGGAATCGCGCGGCGCGCATTTCCGTGAGGACTACCCGGTGCGCAGCGACGAGTTCCAGTACCATACCCTCGTGTCCATGACCGAATTCGGCAAGGTGACCTTCGGGAGGCGTGCCATCGACATGAGCCTCTTCAACGCCAAGGACGAATACTCCGAGCACTTCAAGATCATCCCGAGGAAGTATTGAATGAAGGCTTCTTCGCCGCAAATACAGGAGGAAGGTATGTCCAAGATCTTCTCGCTGACCCTGACGATCAAGCGCTACGATCCCGATGCGGAGAAAACCTGGTTCCAAACCTACAAACTGGAGGCGGGGGGCATCCTGCGCTTCGTCGATCTGTTCCGGAGAATCAACGTGGAGCAGGACGCCACGCTGAGCTGGGCGTCCTCGTGCGAACACGGGCAGTGCGGGAGCTGTTCCGTGAAGATCAACGGCCGGCCGATGCTGGCCTGCGAGCTTCTGGTGGAAAACGCCGTCGAGCTGTTCGGCACCACGGAATTCAAGATCGAGCCCGTGACGGTCGCTCCGGTGATCCGGGACCTGGTCGTGGATTGGGAAAAGGCCTACGAACGGGTCCACCGCGCGAAACCCTACGTGATTTCGCCCAAGCAGCTTCCGCCCGGCGTCACGGAGCACGTCATTTCCCCGCAGGAAATCGCCAGGTACGAAGACGCCACGCGCTGCATCAACTGCTTCTGCTGCGCCACCGCCTGCATCAGCTCCCACAGGAGCTTCATCGGCCCCAATGCCGCCATGGCCAGCATCGTGCGCATGATGGATACGAGGGAAACGGCGAAGGAGGAAAGACTGGATCTCCTGTACAGCGAAGAGGGGGTCTACCGCTGCCACACCTCGAAGGCCTGCACGCACGTCTGCCCCAAGAAGATCGACGTGGCCCACTTCATCGCCCTGGCGAAGGAAGGGGAGTTTTGATCGCTCGGGTGACCTGACTGCGGAGAGGCGATCGACGCCGCCCGCCGAACTTCGGAACAGGAGGGAAGACCATGCCGAAGGAAATTCTCGCCGACCAACTGGCAAAATATTTCTGCGGGCTTCGCTTCGAAGACCTGGGAAAAGAGCATGTCGCCAACATGAAGGGGTACATCCTGGACTGGCTGGGTTCGGCCTACGCGGGCAGGGATCTGCCGCCGGTCCGGATGATGCGGAGCGTCGCCGGTAGTCTCGGCGGCAAGCCGGAGTCGACCTCCATTCCCGACGGCACCAAGACCAGCTGCATCCTGGCGGCGCTGGTGAACGGCGCGACATCCCACGTCGTCGAGATGGACGACCTGCACCGGGAGTCGATCCTTCATCCGGCCTGCGCCATCCTTCCCGCGGTCCTCGCCCTTGGGGAGCGGCAGCACGCCCCGGGCAGGGATCTGATCCTTGCGGCCTCCGCCGGCTACGAAGTGGGCATCCGCGTGGCCCTGGCCGTGGGGACGAGCCATTACTACTCCTGGCATACGACGGCGACCTGCGGGACCTACGGCGCGGCGGCGGGTGCGGCCAAGCTGCTGGGCCTCGACGAGGATCAATTCGCATGGGCCCTGGGGTCGGCGGGAACGCAGGCGGCCGGACTCTGGGAATTCCTGGTGGAATGCGCCATGAGCAAGCAGCTCCACCCGGGCAAGGCGGCGATGAACGGTCTCCTGGCGGCCCTGCTGGCGAAGGAGGGGTTCACGGGCGCACGCAGGATCCTGGAAGGCGAGAAGGGGTTCTTCCGCGCCACGTCGAAGAACTTCGATGAGGGCAAGTGCACGGCGGACCTCGGAAAGGTCTTCCACGGCGACCGCAATTCCATCAAGTACCACGCCTCCTGCGGTCACACCCACTCCGCCATCGACGCCGTGCAGCTGGCCACCGGCGGCAGGACCCTGAAAGCGGCGGAGGTCGCGGACGTCCGCATCCAGGTTTATCAGGCGGCGATCGACCTCCTGGGGAACGTCGAGGCGAAGTCGCCGTACCTCGCGAAATTCAATCTGCCGTTCTGCATCGCCACGGCGCTGCTCTTCGGGCACGTCCGGCTGGACGATTTCAGCGAAGCGCGCCTGGCCGACGCCGAGATCCGGAACCTGATGTCCAAGGTTTCTTTCACGGTCGATCCCGAATTGACGAAGGCCTATCCGCGCAAGTGGCCCGCCCGCGTGACGATCACCCTTGCCGACGGTCGGAAGCTGGAGGCCTGCAACGAATACCCGAAAGGCGATCCGGAAAATCCCCTGACGGCGTCCGAACTGGTCGCGAAATTCAAGAGCCTTACCGCCGGGATTCTCTCCGGGGCGCAGGCAGACCGGATCGTCGAGAAGGTGATGAATCTGGAAAAGATCGCCGATGCAAACGAACTGCTCTCGTGAGCGGCTTTTCCCGTTCCGGATTGCGAGTCCGGCGGATGAAAAATGAAGACTGAGGAGGTATGTCATGGCCGGGAAAGAATTGCACGGCATCTTCCCCTATCTCGTCACACCCCTGGATGAACAGGGACACCTCAAGGAGCAGGTGCTGGCCGATGTCGTCGATCACCTCATCCGTCAGGGCGTCCACGGCGTCACGCCGCTGGGCAGCACCGGCGAGGCCCCCTATCTGGACTGGGCGACGAGAAAGAAAACCGTGGAGGTTGTCGTGAACGCCGCGGCCGGGCGCGTCCCGGTCGTCGCGGGGATCTGCAACATGTCGACACCGGGGGCCGTGCGTGAGGCCGTGGAAATCGAGAAACTGGGCGTCGACGGCATCCTGACCATCATGCCCAGCTACTTCCCCTTGGGAGAGCCGCAGGTCGTCGGCCACTTCCGCGCCATCGCCAAGGCCGTGAACTGCCCCATCACGCTCTACACCAATCCGAAATTCCAGACCTGGGACTTCACGGTGGATGCGTTGAAGCAGCTCGCCGAGGAACCGAACATCCAGTACCTGAAAGATGCTTCCGGAAACGTCGGGAAGATCATGTCCATTGTCTCCACGCTCGGCAGCCGGATCAAGATCTTCAGCGATACCTCTTCCGTCCCGCTGTTCATGTTCCTGATCGGGGGCGCCGGCTGGATGTCGGGGCCCGCCTGCATCATACCGAAGCAGAGCATCGAGCTCTACGAAACGGCGAGGCAGAAGAGATGGGAGGAGGCGGCGCAGCTGCAGATCAAGCAGTGGCCCATGAACGTCGCCTTCCAGCGGTTCTCCCTGTCGGCCTGCGTGAAGGCGGGTCTGGAAATGCAGGGATTTCCCGTAGGGCCCCCCATGCCGCCGCAAAAGCGGCTGAACCCCGAGGAGAGAAAGGCCCTGGAAAAGATCCTCCGGGACATCGGCGCGCTGTAATCTCCACTGTGCGACGCAAACCGGACCGTTCTGTCGGACTGAAGGAAGAGCCGGGTGGACCGTCTGACCCACCGGGCTCTTCCTGTCCGCGGTGGATTCTTTCGGTGACGGCTACGGAAGGCCGGCCAGCTTTCTCGCCAGGGACGGCACGCCGTTGAGCAGTTCCTCTTCCTTGCCCATCGAGCTTCTCAGCGATCCGATGCCGAGCGTTCCCAGCGACTGGATGTCCGTCCGCTTCGCCTGAAGGACGTACAGGCTGCCGAGCACCGCCAGCTTTCCCGTCACCGTTTCGTTGGCCGCCAGCCACTTTCCCATTTGGACGGCCTGGCCTTCGTCGATCATTCCCGATTGCTGAAGTTTCAACTCCTCCATCACCTGGACGATATTCTCCCGGTTCACGAGCAGGAACTTGCCCAGTTCGTGGAGTTCCTCACGCAACGCCTCGGTCAGAATCATGGCGACGACATTGAGCTGTTCGCCGGCGTCGAAGTCGTACACGACGAGACGGCTTTTTCCCGTCGTACCGGCCTGGTGCTCTTCGAGCATGGCCTGGAGACCGGGGGGGATTTCATCCTTTGCCGGCTTGTCCGTCCGAAGGTCCGCCCTCCTTTCTGGCGGCGGTGCCGCAGGGGCAGGGGGCGACGGTGTCTTGGACGGCGCCTTCTCCGGAGCGGGGACGGGCTGCAGCAAATCGCGTTCGGTCGGCTTTGCCTCCTCCACGGGCCGGGCGGATGAGGCCGGGGGCGTCCTCTCCACGGCGGGCAGGGGCGGCCGTTCCGGCGCTTTCGGGTCCGTCCCCCCGGGAACCGCTTTTCCCTTCCGGACCGCTGTCGCGAACATGTCTCCCTTGGCCGCCATGAACAGCTTCCGATAGGCATTCCGCATCATTTCCTGCGAGCGGGCCACGCCCTCCGCAAAGGATTCGCCTACGGTCGTGGTTGAAGCGATGCTTTCCCGGAAGATCCTGCCGGAAGAGAGGCTGATGATGATCTGCTCGGCGGATAAGACGCTCCTTACGGGGAACTTGCGTTCGAAGATGTTGATGTAGTCCGCATGCAGGGCGCGGCCGACGTCCTTGGCCAGCTTCCAGTTGCCAGCGGACCATCGCCACCCCTCGATGTCCTGATTCCCCAACACGGCGGCGACCTCGTCCCGGGGGATGACCTGGTAGAATCCTTTCATCTGCAGCGTTCTGGAAACGTGCCGATATTGGTTATCGGAGAAGTCCTTGTCCGACACGGGCCATGCGCCGGCCGGATGAGGCGTGGAGGTGACCGGAAGCACGAAGACGCGGAGCTTCGCCGTCGGCGGCGGTGCCGGAAGCGTATTCAACCGGATTTCCGAGCATCCCGCGAGGATGGCGGTAAGGCACATCGTCAAAAGGGAGGCAACCGCCAGGCGCGGAAACGGCTCCTTCATGGAACGCTCCTTGGACGCTATTTCACGAGCATCACCGGTGACGGGCACAGCAGCACCACCTTGTAGCTGATGGTGCCCCATCCCTGCGTCAGGTCTTTCGGATCGATGCGGTGGGAATTCATGACGACGACGTCCACCTTCCGGGCGGTCACATATTTCAGGATTTCCTTGACGCGGTCGCCGAAAATGATCTCTTTGCGGACGCTGACGGAGGTTTTCTTGGAAGAAGCCGCCAGTTTGTCGAGCGCACGTTCGGCGCGTTTTTCCATTTTGCGGTAAAAGCTTTCAAGCTCGGAGAACTCCACATCGGCGACAGTCTGTATCACGTGGAGCAGCGTCAGGGAAGCGCCGGAGCATGCGGCCATCCGCATTGCGACGTCGATGGCCTTCTTGTTCTTGTTCGAAAAATCTACGGGGACCAGAATGTGCTGAAACATGGCCGTCTGAACCTCCTCTTCAATCCACCGAACGTTTTGGGTGCGCGGTGATCGTCATTATAAGAGCAAGAGCGATCCGATGCAATAACGACTATCGGCCTGCGAACCAAACCGAAATTCCGGATCGGGCGCCGCGAAATATGATGGTAAAAAAGATTTACCACACCTGGTAAAAGATCATTACCATCAGATGGACACCCACAGGCCATGTTCATAAAAAAATAAATATAATTAAATATTTAAAAGTATTTTGTGGCCGGAGACGAACGCCCCTTTTTTTTCTTGACTATTGCATTTCATTATTATAAAAGGTCAATGCTTTTATACAATGCGTATATGTTCATGACGACAGAATTCGCAAAAACAATTCACCCAGCCCATTTCCCAACGTTCAGCACGAGTCTTTGAATCCTAATTCTTCTGAGAGAAAGGAGCACCCCAGCATGGCCAAGATTGATCTCAAGATGACGGACCTGAAGAAGGCCTTCCCGAAGAACTTTACGCCTGCGCAGATTGCAAAGGGGCAGACGATTTTTCTGAAGGAACTGGCCTATGAAGCGCACAAGTACTACGGCGGCAAGATGATGACGGTTCCGAAGGCCGGTCTGTACAGCTTCAATTGGTTCAACGTTTACTACAGCCCCGGCGTTTCGAAGATCTCGACCTCGATCCGCGACGACAACAACCTCTCTTTCGAACTCTCCAACCGCGCGAACCTCGTCGCGGTGGTCAGCGATTCCACGCGCGTCCTGGGCGACGGCGACTGCACGCCCCCCGGCGGCCTGGGAGTCATGGAAGGCAAGGCCTTCCTGATCAAGTATCTCGGCGGTCTCGATGCGATCGCACTTTGCGTGAACAGCTACAACGCAAAAGGCGAGCATGACGCCGACAAAATCATTGAGTTCGTGAAGATGCTGCAGCCGAGCGTCGGCGCGGTCAACCTCGAAGACATCTCGCAGCCGAACTGCTTCAAGGTCCTGGACACCCTGCGGGAAGAGTGCGAAATTCCCGTCTGGCATGACGACGCGCAGGGCACCGCCTGCGTGACCCTCGGCGGTTTGATCAATGCCCTGAAGGTCGCCGGCAAGCAGATGGGCAAGGTGAAGATGGCCTTCTTCGGTGCCGGGGCCTCCAACACGACGATCGTCCGTCTGATCCTCGCGGCAGGTGCCGATCCGGACAATATCGTGATGTGCGACTCCAAGGGAGGACTGCACAAGGGCCGCAAGGACATCGAGGCCGACAAGCGCTACTACCGCAAATGGGAAATCTGCGAGGCAACGAATCCCAACAGGATCAACAACATTCAGGATGCCATGAAGGGTGCCGACGTGCTGATTTCGCTTTCCACGCCGGGACCGGGCGTCATCAAGGCTGAGTGGGTGAAGACCATGGCGAAGAAGTCGATCGTCTTTGCCTGCGCCAACCCCGTTCCCGAAATCTATCCCTACGAGGCGAAGGAAGCGGGCGCCTACGTCGTGGCCACCGGCCGCGGCGACTTCCCCAACCAGGTGAACAACTCCATCGGCTTCCCCGGCATCCTCAAGGGCGCCTCCCTGGTGAAGGCGTCGAAGATCACGGATGGGATGGCGATCGCGGCCGCCAAGTGTCTGGCCAAGACGGCCGAGAAGCGCGGTATCAATCCCGACGACATCGTCCCGAAGATGACGGAATGGGAAGTCTTCCCCTCCGAAGCCAGGGACGTGGCCATGCAGGCCATCAAGGACGGCGTCGCCAGGGTGAAGATGTCCGCCAAGGAAGTCTACAAGAAAGCCTATGATGACATCGCCGAGTCGCGAAAACTGACGGAGACCCTGATGGCGAAGGGTTTCATCAGGAAACCGCCCGTCAGCATGCTGGAAAAGGCGCTCAAGAAGGCGATTGCTCAGGCCAAATAGATAGGGGGTTACCATGAGAGAGGTCCACGTCAGTGAAATCGTTCCAATTGTAAAAAAACTGCTGATCGATGCAAATTACAAGATTGGTCAAGACATCGTGGACGCCTTCGACAAGGGGATTCAGAAGGACGAATCGCCCGTCGCAAGGGAAGTTCTGAAGGAGCTCAAGCAGAACGTCGGAATTTCCGCGGAAGGCGAATATCCGATCTGTCAGGACACGGGATTGGCCGTCCTGTTCGTCGATATCGGTCAGGATGTCCACATCGTGGGCGGAAACATCAGGGAAGCGCTCAACGAGGGCGTCCGCCAGGCCTACAAGGACGGCTACCTGAGGAAATCGTCCTGTGATCCGTTTACCAGGAAGAACACGGGGGACAATACCCCGGCGATCGTCCACTATGACATCGTTCCCGGCGACAAGATCAGAATCATGGCCGTTCCCAAGGGCGGCGGCGCGGAGAATATGAGCCGCGTGCACATGCTGGCACCCTCGGCGGGCGTTGAAGGCATCAAGGATTTCATCGTCAACCGGATGAAGGAAGCAGGCTCCAATCCCTGTCCTCCCACGGTTGTCGGCGTCGGGATCGGCGGAACCTTCGAGAGAACGGCTATCCTGGCGAAAAAGGCACTGTTGAGAAAGGTGGGGGAGCGCCATCCCGATCCGGTCATTGCGAAACTCGAGCAGGAGGTCCTGGAGCGGATCAACAAACTCGGGATCGGGCCTATGGGGTATGGCGGCACGACCACGGCGCTCGATGTCTTCTTCGAGGTGGAGCCCTGCCACATCGCCAGCCTTCCGCTGGCGGTGAATGTACAGTGTCATGCAAACAGGCACAAAGAAGCGACGATCTGAATGGAGGATTAGCATGGCAAACGAGATTCGATTGAAGACCCCCTTGACCGATGCAGACGTCGACAAATTGAAGATCGGCGACAAGGTCCTGATTACGGGCGTCATTTATACGGGAAGGGATGCGGCTCACAAACGGATGATCGACCTCATCAATCAGGGCAAGGAATTGCCCATCGATGTCAAGGGGCAGATCATCTACTACGTCGGCCCGACCCCGGCCAGGCCGGGCAAGCCGATCGGCTCCGCGGGACCGACGACGAGCTACCGAATGGACGCCTACGCCCCGAAGATGATGGAACTGGGGATGAAGGGCATGATCGGTAAGGGAAACCGCGCTCCCGAAGTCATCGCGGCGATGAAAAAATACAAGGCCATCTACTTCGGCGCCACGGGCGGCGCCGGCGCCGTCCTCGCCAGGAGCATCAAGAAGGCGAAGGTCGTCGCTTACGAGGACCTGGGACCCGAGGCCATCCATCGGTTGGAGGTCGAAGATTTTCCGGCGGTCGTCATCAACGACACCAAGGGAAACGACCTCTACGTGGAGGGCGCAAAGAAATACCGGAAAGACTGAAGACAAATACTCGATAAAGGTGGGTGGATATGAAAACTGCCGGATACGGTGGAAGAGAAACGGAAATTGTCACTCACGACGTATTGATATTCGGGACGGGACTGGCGGGTCTGCGGGCCGCCGTTGAAATCGCCCGCAAGTCCGACGATGCCATCAACATCGGTCTCGTCTCCAAAGTCCAGATTCAGCGCCCGCACTCGGTATGCGCCGAGGGCGGCACCGCGGCCGTTCTCCGGGAGGAGGAGGGAGACAATCTCGAACTCCACGCCTGGGATACGGTGAAAGGCGCCGACTTTCTCGCCGATCAGGATGTCGTCGACCGGTTTGTGGAAACCAGCCCCAAGGAAATCCTGCTCATGGATCACTGGGGAATGCCCTGGTCGCGGCGCCCGAACGGCAGCATCCAGCAGCGTCCCTTCGGAGGGCACAGTTTTCCGCGGGCGACGATGGCGGCGGACAAGACCGGTTTCTTCGAGGTGCAGACGCTCTACGACACCTTCATGCAGTACAAGAATTTCTCGCGGTACGACGAGTTCTTCGCGACGTCGATTCTCGTGGAGAACGGAGAATTCTGCGGCCTCGCGGGCATCTTCATGCCCACGGGGAAATTCATGGTGCTGCGGGCGAAGGCGCTGCTGATCGCGACCGGCGGCCTGGGAACGCTGTACGGGTTCACCACCTATTCCCAGACCGTCAGCGGCGACGGCCAGGCGCTGGCGTACAAGGCCGGATTTGCCATCGAGGATCCCGAGTTCCTGCAGTTCCATCCCACGGGGCTTGTCCCCTCGGGAATTCTCATGACGGAGGCGTGCCGCGGCGAAGGCGGTTACCTGAAGAACACCGAAGGCAAGCGCCTCATGGAAAAGTATGCCTCGAAATTCATGGAGCTGGCGCCGCGTGACATCGTTTCCCGGTCGGAAATGACCGAGATTCTGGAGGGCCGCGGTTTCAAAGGCCCGGACGGCCTCGACTACGTCCACCTCGACCTCACGCACCTGGGAGCCGAAAAAATCAATCACTGCCTTCCCCTGATCCGGGAAGTCTGCATGAAGTTCCTCGGCCTCGATCCGATCCTGAAGCCGATTCCGGTCCGGCCGGTTGCGCACTACAGCATGGGCGGAATCGAGGCGGACATCAACGGCGCGACGAAGATCAAGGGAGTATGGGCGGCCGGCGAGGTTGCCTGCCACTCCATGCACGGTGCCAACCGTCTCGGCTGCAATTCCACGGCGGAATGCCTCGTCTGGGGCGGGATCACGGGGGCGGAGATCGTCAAGTATCTCAACGCCGACCCGCCGATGCCGAAACTTCGCGGGGATGCCATTGATGCGGAATTCGCCCGCATCTTTGTCGAACTTCTGAACCGCAAGGGCACGGAGAACCAGTACGACATCAAGAAGGAACTCCGCATCGCCATGGACCAGCACGCCGGCGTCTACCGCACGGCCAAGAGCATGAGCGAAGGGCTGGCCACGGTGCAGAACCTCAAGCAGCGATACCAGCGCATCTCGATCCAGGACAAGGGCCAGGTCTACAACACCAACCTGATCAATGCCCTGGAAGTGGACAATCTCCTGAATCTGGCCGAAGCGCTCCTGACGGCCGCCCTGGCGCGCGAGGAATCCCGCGGGGCGCATGCCCGCACGGATTTCCCCACGCGGGATGACGAGAAGTGGCTGAAGCACACGCTTGTCACCTACAGTCAGGACGGGCCGAAACTCTCTTACAAGCCGGTAGCCATCACCAAGTGGAAGCCGGTTGAGCGGAAATACTAAGGGGGACACGATGGCAGACTTCAAGAAATTCGACAACCATTTTGGGATTCTGGGCTGGCTCGGTGGAGGCCGATGGGGTGTGGAGCGTTATCTGTACATCATCCATCGCGTGGCCGGGTTGGGATTGCTGCTGTTCTTCCTGCTGCATATTTTTGAGAGTTCGTTGAGGATCTTCGGGCCGGAGACGTGGAACGGGGCGATGGAAACCCTCAAGCATCCCTTCTTCAAGGTCGGTGAGTTTTTCATTGTCATCGGCTTCGCCTTCCACGCCCTCAACGGCATCCGTCTGATCCTCATCGAATGGGGACTTGCGGTGGGCAAGGCCGAAGAGCCGGTCTATCCTTACAGATCGTCCTTGAATACCCAGCGTCCGCTGATGGTGATCGCGATGATCCTTTCCGCGGTCTTCATCATCGCCGGGGGATTCAATATCTTTTTCGTGGGATGAAGGGAGCTTCGCGATGAGAGAGACAGCATACTGGATCTGGTTTGTTATTGCCGGGCTCGTCATCTTCGTTCTGGGCGGGCTCCACATGGCGGTAGTCCATCTGAGCGGGATTGTCGGGATCTTCAACCCGGCCGGCGCGGAAGCCGTGGCGTGGGAAAATGTGGCCTTCCGGAGTCATTCGACGTTCTTCATGATTGCGTACATCCTGCTGTTGGCGGCAGTGCTCTATCACGGTTTCTACGGCCTGCGAACGATCGTCTTCGAGCTGGGGATCGGCAAGGCCTGCCAGCGGTCGCTGACGGTGGCGCTGTGGATCGTCGGGGTGGTCCTTTTCATTGTCGGTGCCTATGCCGCGATTGCGGCCAAGACGCTGGGCGCAGCCCTATAGGAAGGATGAAACCATGGAAAAAGAAGAAAAGAAGACCAACATCACTTTTTATATCCGTCGCTTCGATCCGGCAAAGGATGAGGAGCCCAGGGAACAGCAGTACAACCTCCAGGTGGAGAAGGGAATGACGGTGCTGGACGGCCTGCACCGGATCAAGGAGACCCAGGACCCGACCCTGGCATTCCGTTTTTCCTGCCGGATGGGCGTCTGCGGTTCCTGCGGCATGCTGATCAACGGCCGGCCGACGCTCGCCTGCAACACGCAGATTCTCGACGTGACGCAGAACGTTCTTACGGTCGCGCCCCTTCCGAATTTTTCGATCATCAGGGACCTGGTGCCGGATCTCGTGCCGATGTTCGAAGTCCATCAGCGCATCCAGCCCTACATCAAGCGCAGCGACAGGAAGGAGATGGAGGATCCGTCGGGGGAATTCTTCCAGAGCCAGCATCAGCTGGAAAAGTTTCTCCAGTTCACCTACTGCATCAAGTGCGGCGCCTGCATGGCCGCCTGCCCCACGATGGCGACGGACAGGCAGTACCTGGGACCCATGCCGATCACCCAGATCTACCGGTACTGCGTCGATTCCCGGGACGATGGCCGGAAAGAAAGAATGGACATCGTCGCGGCGTCTCACGGGGCGTACAACTGTCACTACGCCGGAGAATGCTCCAATGTCTGTCCCAAGGGCGTCGATCCTGCACGCGCCATCCAGTTGATGAAGAAGGAACTCGTCCGCGAGTATTTCAACTTGGTCGGAAAGGAGCCCTGCGCAAAGGTATGGCACCTTCCTGAAAACGCGGAACGAAAACCGAAGATCCAGGCCCCTGCGCGCACTGTCGGCAAATAGGGGCTGATCGGGAAAGAAAAATTCTGTCGAGGAGGTGGTCGAAGCAACCTAGGACGCGAGAGCGAGGGGGGTGCCGCGGAGTCAGGGCGGTGCAAGGTTACATTCGTATCGTGCAGCAGAGGTTGAAAAACGTAGAATAACCATTGAAAAAGGAGGATGTCGATGAAAAGTCTTACCGCGAAGAAATGGGTCGGTTTGGCGGCGGTGGTTTGTCTTGCGGTCGTGTTCGTGGCCGGATCCGCCATCGCGGCCGAAAAGAAGATCGAAGTCAAGTTCTCTCACGTCGTCGCCGATCAGACGCCGAAAGGCCAAGCGTCGGAGAAATTCAAGGAAATCCTTGACAAGAGCGGGATCTTCGACGTCAAGGTATATCCGTCCTCGCAGCTGTACGGAGACAAGGAGGAACTCGAGGCCCTGCGGGCGAACAACGTGCAGGTGATCGCCCCCTCGATGACGAAACTGGTGGGCTTCAACCCCCAGTTCCAGATCGTCGACATGCCCTTCCTCTTTGCTTCCGACGATGCGGTCGCAACCTTCTGGAATTCAGAGAAGGGCAAGGTGCTCTTCAACTCCGTGCGCCGCGCGGGATTCATCGGTATCGCCCATTGGCCGAACGGCTTCACGCAGTTCATCAACGCGAAACGCCCCCTCAAGAAACCGGCCGACTTCAAAGGCCTGAAACTTCGCGTGCAGAGCGGCGGTCTTCTTGACGCCCGCAACAAAGCCTTGGGCGCCGGGTCCCAGACCATGGCGTTCGCCGAGGTCTACCAGGCCCTCAACAGCCATGCCATCGACGGCCTCGACAACACCTTCAACAACCACGAAACCCAGAAATTCTACGAAGTCGCCAAGTACCTTACGATCGGCAACTTCACCCGCCTCGACTATGTCGTTCTCACGAACGTGAAGTTCTGGGACAGCCTGAAGCCGGACCAGCAGAAGACCTTCATGGACGCCATGAACCAGGCCTCCGCCTACGAAAGAAAACTGGCGGAAGAGATGGACACGAAGAGCCTGGAGATCATGAAGAAGAGCGGCAAAGTCGAAGTCTACACCCTCACCCCCGCCGAGAGGCAGGAATTCATGAAGGCCCTCCAGCCGCTGTACAAGCAATACGAAAGCAAGATCGGGAAAGACAATATCGACTACGCCTTGAGTCTGAAGTAAGGGACAATGGGGGCGGGTTGCCGAGGCGGCCCGCCCCGTTCTTTTGATTCCTTTCTTGCTTGCGGAGGATTTTGAACCATGGGTGCGGAAAAGAGCAAATGGTCGAAATTTTACGAAGCCTTCGAAGAATGGACATCCGGGATTTTACTCTTTACCGGCTTGACCCTCATCATGATCAACGTCACGCTGAGGTACGTCTGGGGAATGCCGCATTCCCTTCTCGATGAGTTCTCCGTGTACTTCGTCGTCTGGGGGACGTTCGTGGGCATGTCCGTCGCCCTCCGGACCAACCACCACATCAAGGTGGACATGTTTTACGATATGTTCCCCGTCTGGCTGAAGCGCTACATCAGCATGTTCGCACACGGCCTGGGGTTCGCGTTCTGTGTTTTCTTCACGTACTTCGGCATCCTGCTCGTCCTGGACTATCTCCAGACGGGTCAGGGTTCCACGGACAGCATGTTTCCCCTGTGGATCGTTAATCTTGTCATGCCGGTGAGCGGCGTCATGTTCGGCGCTCGTTTCCTGCAGAAGTTCCTCTTCCTCTTCAAGGACGGCGGAAAAGCATGGACCGACGGCATGGAGAAAGGAGCGATTGTCTGATGGAGACTGCGGTTCTCTTCGGGATATTCATCTTTCTCTTCTGCCTGAACGTGCCGATCGCCGTCGCCCTGGCGACGGCGGCGATCGTCGTCCTGGCCTCCACCACGGACTTCAGCCTCTACATGATCGCCCAGCGGATGTTCGCTGCGCTCCTGTCGCCGCCGCTCCTGGCGATCCCTTCGTTCGTCTTCGCCGGCGTCGTCATGTCCCACGGCGGCATCTCCAAGTATCTCATCGCCGCCCTGCGCACCTGGGTCGGGCACCTTCCGGGCGGTCTGGCCGTCGTGACCATCGCCGCCTGCGCGATCTTCGCCGCCATTTCGGGATCGAGCCCGGCGACGGCGGCCGCGATCGGCGCCATCATGCTGCCGGCCATGATCGAGAACGGCTATTCCAAGCGCTACGCCATGGGGCTCGTCGCAGCTTCCGGAACGCTGGGCATTCTCATCCCGCCCAGCGTGACGATGGTCATCTTCGGCATCGTGGCCGAGTACTCCATCGGCGAGCTCTTCGCCGCCGGCATGATCCCGGGCATCCTCCTTGCCGGCATCCTGGTCGTCAGCGCGGTCATCTATGCCCAGCGGCAGAAGATGACCAAGACCGCCAAAGCCACCTGGCCAGAGCGCTGGAAGGCGACTTTCAAAGCCATCCCCGGTATGTTCCTGCCTTTCTTTATCCTGGGGAGCATCTACTCGGGGATCGTCACCCCGACGGAAGCGGCGGTCCTTTCGGTCTTCTACACGCTCGTCGTGTCGGCGTTCATATACCGGGAACTCAGGTGGAGCGGCATCCGCCCGATCCTTCGGGAGGCGATCAATATTTCCTCGATGATTTATCTGATCATCGCCGCGGCCATGGTCTTCTCGCTGTTCCTGACGGCGAAGCAGATCCCGCAGCAGGTGCTGATGGCGATCACTGCGGCGAAGGTCAGCAAGTGGATGTTCTTCCTCGTGACGCAGCTCATGTTCTTCGTCATGGGGACCTTCCTGGAGGCTGTGTCGATCACGCTGATCACGCTGCCCATCCTGCTGCCCGTCATCCGGGCGCTGGATATTCCCATCGTCCAGTTCTGCGTCGTCATGACCGTCAACATGGAATTGGCGATGATCACGCCGCCCGTCGGCCTGAACCTCTTCGTCGTGTCGGCGATGGCCAAGGAAAAACTGGAGGAAGTCGTCAAGGGCGTCTGGCCCTTCCTGTTGATCATGGTCGGCGCCTTGATCCTCTTCGTCGTCTGGCCGGACCTTTCCACGTTCCTGCCGGCGAGAATGAGGATGTAGATCGCGGTTCGCACGTTCAACGCCGTTGCGTTGCCGGGGGGACCCCTCGCGGGGATTCCCCCGGTTTTTTGTTTGTCGTTGACTTTAGACCCGACGACCCCTATATTAACTCGCTTTTAAGAGCGCAGAAGGTCTGGGGCCGGAACATGGCGTTGAGACGGGTCGTTGTGAGAGGCGCTGGAGGGAACAGCACGAGCGGAGGGCGGTGGGCCCTGCTGCTCCTCTTGGTCGTGCTCCTGACGGCGGCCGATGCCTGGGGAAGTGCGAGAAGCCTCGTCAGGATCGGATCCGATGTCACGGTGGAAGAGGGACGCACGGTCGGCCATGCAGTGGCCATCGGCGGACAACTCACCGTCGACGGCACGGTGGAAGGCCATGCGGTGGCGATCGGAGGCTCCGTCGTCCTGGGTACAGGGGCGTCCGTAGAGGGCAATGTCGTCGCGATCGGCGGCATCATCGTCGCCGCCCGCGGCGCGGAAGTGGGCGGGAGCCTGACGGAGCTCAACACCTCCAACATATCCGCCGCGATCTCCGAGGCCCTGAGCGGGGACTGGGAGGGCTGGTCCTGGGTATTCGCCGTTGTCTCGGTTCTCATCTTCGCGGCGATCCTGCTGTTTTCATTGATCCTCGTCGCCTTCATCCCCCGTCACATCGGGCTGATCGGCGAGGCAATCTCGAGGAACCCCGTCCGCGTCACCTTCTGGGGCATCCTGGGGGGAATCCTGATCGTCAATCTGGTTCTCCTGCTGATCATTTCCGTCATCGGCATCTTCCTCCTTCCCTGGGTGATCCCGCTTCTCCTCTGCATGATCATGCCGGGGCTCACCGCCCTGGCCGCGAGGATCGGCAGGGTGGTGCGCACGCGGCTGCTCCGAAGCCGCAACGACGCCCCCCTCCGTGAGGTCATGTGGGGGCTCGCGGTCCTGCTGGTGGTGGGCTGGATTCCCTATCTCGGGGTCCTCGTGAAGCTGGCCGCCGTCACCGTCAGCCTCGGAGGCACACTGCTCACGGCCTTCGGGACGCGTGAGATCTGATTGCAAATTCCGTCCTCCTAAGGTAGGAAGAATCACCTCTGCGGGCGGGCTCCGGCGGCCGCCGGTGGGGAATAGGGGGCACAGGAGCCTGTCCGCCGGAGCGGCTGCTGTTCCGAAACGGCAGCGGAATCCGAAAGGGCTCCCGAAACGGCTATGGCGCATCGCATCGAAATCGGATTGAAGGAGGGCATCCGGGACGCCCTCGGGGAAAAGATCAAACGCCGGATCGTCGAACACCTGCGCATCCCCGTCGACCGCGTCCGGACCGTCGACGTGTACACGCTGGACGGCGATCTCGATACCGAGTCGCTGGACCGCGCGGCACGCGGACCCCTTTCCGATCCCGTCATTCAGACCGCCGCGATCGACCGCGGCCTGGCGCCGGCGGGAAGCTTCGGCTGGCTGATCGAGGTCGGCTACCGGCCCGGCGTGACGGACAACGTCGGAAAGACGGCTCGCGAGGCGATCGGACTCCTCCTCGGGAAAAGAGGCGACCAGGCCGTTCCCGTCTACACCTCCCGCCAGTACCTCATCACGGCCGTACGGGACCGCTGCAGCCTGGATGTCCTCACCCGGGCCGACGCCGAAAAGATCGCGACCAACCTCCTGGCGAACGAGCTGATCGAGCGCTTCGAGATTGTGGACGGCAAAACCTGGAATCCGGACCGCGGCATCGCACCCTACGTGCCCCATGTCACGGGCACGGACTCCCCCCGCGTCGGCCTCGTCGACCTGGACGTCGCCGATGCGGAGCTCCAGCGGATCAGCGCCGACGGCATGCTGGCCCTCACGCTGCAGGAGATGAAGATCATCCGCGATTATCTGCGCGACCCGGCAGTCCGGAGCGAAAGAGAAGAGGTCGGCCTCACCGGGCAGGCCACGGACGCCGAACTGGAGTGCCTGGCCCAGACCTGGTCGGAGCACTGCAAACACAAGATCTTCAACGCCGTCATCACCTACAGGGAAGGCATGAAGCCCGCCGAGAAGATCGAATCCCTCTTCGACACCTACATCAAGGGCTCGACGCAGAAAATCCGCGCCGGGCTCGGCGCCGATGACTGGCTGCTTTCGGTCTTCACCGACAATGCCGGCGTCGTCCGGTTCAACGACGATTGGAGCCTGGTCTTCAAGGTCGAAACGCACAACTCCCCTTCGGCGCTCGACCCGTACGGCGGCGCCCTGACGGGCATCGTCGGCGTCAACCGGGACCCCTTCGGAACGGGACGCGGGGCGAGGCTCATCTTCAATACGGACGTCTTCTGCTTCGCGCCGCCCGATTACGACAAGCCGCTCCCCAGGCGCATCCTCCATCCCCGCCGGATCTACGAAGGCGTGCGGGAGGGCGTCGAACACGGCGGCAACAAGAGCGGCATTCCCACGGTCAACGGCTGTCTCGTCTTCGACGAACGGTATCTGGGAAAGCCGCTGGTGTACTGCGGAACGGGCGGCATCATGCCGGCCCGGATCGGGGGGCGGCCGAGCCACCTGAAGGAGATCCTGCCCGGCGACCTGGTCGTGATGACCGGAGGCCGCATCGGCAAGGACGGCATCCACGGCGCGACCTTCTCCTCCGAAGAGCTCCACGAGGGGTCTCCCGTCACGGCCGTTCAGATCGGTGATCCCATCACGCAGAAGAAGATGACGGATTTCCTCCTGAAGGCGCGCGACCTCGATCTGTACCGCTGCATCACCGACAACGGCGCCGGCGGCCTGTCCTCCTCGGTGGGGGAGACGGCGCGGCTCTCCGGCGGCTGCGAGATCGACCTCGAGAAGGCGCCGCTGAAGTACGCCGGACTCAACCCCTGGGAGATCCTGATCTCCGAGTCCCAGGAGCGCATGACGCTGGCGGTCGATCCGGCTCGCATCGACGCCTTCCTCGCCCTCGCGCGGAAGATGGACGTGGAGGCGACCGTCCTGGGCCGTTATACCGACAGCGGGAAATTCCACGTCCGCTACGGCGAGAGGACCGTTGCCTTCCTCGATATGGATTTTCTGCACGCCGGCCTTCCCCCGATGCAGCTCGAGGCGGTCTGGACGCCGCCGAGCCATCCCGAGCCGGATTTCGCGACGCCGGGAAATCTCGGGGACGCGCTGAAGAAGATGCTCTCCCGTCTCAACCTCTGCAGCAAGGAGTCCGTCGTGCGCCAGTACGACCACGAGGTCCAGGGCGGCAGCGTCGTCAAACCCCTCGTGGGTGCCGCAAACGACGGCCCCGGCGACGCGGCGGTGATCCGGCCGCTGCTGGATTCCTTCGCGGGAATCATCGTCTCCAACGGCATCTGCCCCCGCTACGGCGACATCGATGCTTACGCCATGGCCGCCTGCGCCCTGGACGAGGCGCTGCGCAACGCCATTGCCGTGGGCGGAAATCTGAAGCGGATCGCCGTCCTGGACAACTTCTGCTGGTGCGATCCCGTGCAGTCCGAAAAGACGCCCGACGGCGAATACAAGCTGGCGCAGCTGGTCCGGGCCAACAAGGCCCTGTACGAGTACACGACGGCCTTCGGCGTTCCCTGCATTTCCGGCAAGGACAGCATGAAAAACGACTACATGATCGGGGACGTGAAGATCTCGATCCCGCCGACGCTGCTCTTTTCCGCGCTGGGCGTCATGGAGGACGTCCGGAAGGCGGTGACGATGGACGCCAAGGGACCGGGCGACCTCGTCTATGTGCTGGGGAAGACGCGCCGGGAGCTGGGCGGCTCCGAGTGGTTCGCCATGCACGGTTTCATCGGGAACGGCGTTCCCCAGGTTCGCATCGGGGAGGCGAAGGCGCTGTACGAAGCGCTGAGCGGGGCGATCGACCGGGGGCTTGTCGCCTCCTGCCACGACTGTTCGGACGGGGGGCTGGGCGCGGCCCTGGCCGAGACGGCGTTCGCCGGGGCCTTCGGACTGGAGGTCTCCCTGAGGGATGTGCCCGCCGAGGGATGCGAACGGGAGGACGATCTGCTCTTTTCCGAATCGGCGAGCCGCTTCGTCGTCACCGTCGCTCCGCGTTTCCGGAAGGCCTTCGAGAAGGCAATGAAGAACTGCGCCGCCGCCAGGATCGGCGTCGTCACGGAGCAGCCCCTGCTGCGCGTCGAAGGGTTCTCGGGGAAGATGGCGATCGAGGAGCCGATCGCCGGATTGAAGGCGGCCTGGCAGCGGACGCTCTCGTTCTGAAATGCGGAAGGTACGGAAAGAACGTCGTCCAGAAAGTTGACGAGGGGTGAACCCCCGGAGAAGAACCAACATGCGCGGGAAAATCAGCTCCATCGTCGTTACGGGAAACGGCACGAACTGCGAAGTGGAGATGGCCCATGCCTGCCGCCTGGCGGGATTCGACCGGGTCGACATCGTCCACATCAGCGAACTGCTCTGCGGCAAGGTGCGCCTCGACGACTACCATTTCCTGAACCTGCCCGGAGGGTTCCTCGACGGCGACGACCTCGGGTCGGCCAAGGCCGCGGCCAACCGGATCCTCCACGCCCGCGTCGCGGGGCGGGAAGAGCATCTCTTCGACCAGTTCTCGCGCTTCATCGGCGACGGGAAGCTGATCCTGGGCGTCTGCAACGGGTTCCAGCTTCTCGTCAAGCTCGGCATGCTTCCCGGTTTCGGCGGTGATTATACCACCCAGACCGTGACGCTTTCCTACAACGACTCCGGCCGTTTCGAGGACCGCTGGGTCTGGCTGCGCGTGAACGGCCTGTCCCCCTGCGTCTTCACGAAAGACATCGAGCGCCTGTACCTGCCGGTCCGCCACGGCGAGGGGAAGTTCATCGCCAAGGATGAGGAGATTCTGGAGCGCCTGCACCGCGAGGACCGGATCGTCGTCCAGTACAGCCACGAAGACGGCCTCGTTCCGACGATGGATTATCCCGCCAACCCCAACGGCGCCGAGGATGCGATCGCCGGCATCTGCAGCGAAACGGGCAGGATCTTCGGACTGATGCCCCATCCGGAGGCCTATTCCCACCGCACGAACCACCCCCGCTGGACCCGCGAGGATCTCCCCGAGGAGGGGATGGGACTCGCCCTCTTCAAGAACGCCGCGAAATTCCTCCGCAGCAGCGAATTCTGAGACATCGGGCGGATCCGAGACGGCGCATCCGCCGAAAAGCGAATACCCTGCTTTTTTCTTGCCGCAGCCCGGTTGTTGTGGCATAACAATATGGAATTCACGAGGGAACGAGAAATGACGAGCTATCTCGCGAGATACACGAAAATTCCTTCCGGCTACATGGGGCAGCTTGTGGAGTGGCCGGAAGTCGTGACGGAAGGGCGGGACATCGAGGAATGCCGGGCCATGCTGCGGGACGCACTCCATGAGATGATCCTTGCTTATCGCCAAACAGGGCGTCCGATCCCGGCGGGAACGGACCTCGTGGAGCCCTTTGCCGTAGAGGGGGACTATGTCGGTCAGCCGGCATGACCTCATCCGGTACCTGGCGGAAAACGGATTCCGCATGCTCCGCGAGGGAGCCAATCACACCATCTATACCAACGACATCAAAATCATACCCGTCAAAAGGCACCGGACCTTCGACCGCATTACAGCCAATGAAATCTGCAAGCAGGCCGGTTTGCCGAAGAAATTCTGACCGGACGGCGTCTCCCGCCTTTACGGGGAGGGCATGCAGGTTCCCCAACGCGGAGGCGGGGATCCGGGCTGTTCGGAGAAACGGCATGAAACGCATCCTTTCTTCGATATTGCTGGTTTTGTGTTCAGCGTCTCTCGCCTTTTCCGCCGAGGTGAAGAACCTTTCCATGGGGACCGTGGGCGACGAGATCGTCCTGACCTATGACCTGGTCGGGCGGCTGGGCGAGCGCGAGGCCGACGTGACCGTCGTCCTGACGATCGGCAACGAACGCTACGGCGCCGATCGCCTCTCCCTGAAGGGCGACTTCGGAAAGAAGGTCGCCATGGGGCGGGGGAAGCGCATCGCCTGGGAGGTCCTGAAGGATTTCCCCGCGGGCTTCGAGGGCCAGGTCTCCTGGGAGGTTTCGGCCGCCGGAAAGGACGACGTCGCCGGGAAGAATTTCACTGACGCGGCCACGGGCATGGAGTTCGCCTTCGTGAAAGGCGGCTGCTTCGAGATGGGGGACACCTTCGGCGTTTTTTTGGGCGGGTCGGACGAAAAGCCCGTCCACAGCGTCTGCGTCGGAGATTTCCACATGGGGAAATACGAAGTGACGCAGGCCCAGTGGGAGAAGGTGATGGGAAGCAATCCTTCCCATTTCAGAAAAGGCGGCAGCTATCCGGTGGAGGAGGTCTCCTGGAACGATGCGCAGGAGTTTATCGGGAAGTTGAACCGGATGACAGGGAAAAGCTATCGCCTGCCCACGGAGGCGGAGTGGGAATACGCGGCCCGGAGCGGTGGCAAGCGCGAGAAATGGGCGGGTACGAGCAGTGAAGCGGATCTCGCCGACTATGTCTGGTATGCTAAAAACGCCGGTGACAGCACTCATCCGGCCGGAGAAAAGAAGCCGAACGGCTTGGGCTTGTACGACATGAGCGGCAATGTCTGGGAGTGGTGCGGTGACTGGTACGGGAAAGATTACTATGCCAGCAGCCCGCGGGATAATCCAACGGGGCCGTCTTCGGGGGAATCTCGCGTCTACCGCGGCGGTTCTTGGTACAACATACCGAGGCACGTGCGCGCGACGCACCGGTACTGTTCCTCTCCGAACTTCCGGAGCACCGACTTATGTTTTCGCTTGGTCCTGCCCGCCAGGTAATTTTTCCGGGTCCTGATTTTCTGTTTTGCGGAGATGCGAAGACCTTGAGAGGTGATGTCATGAAGCGCGCGATCGGCATCCTCTTTTGTCTCTTCCTCGCGGTTTCGTCTCCCGCCGGGGCGGAGACGGTATCCGGCGCCGTGAGCGTCCACCTCCGGCCGGCGGACGCGAAGGGGCCTGAGATCGAGATTTTCCAGCCGGAGGTGACGCGGGGCGTCGCGATCAGGGCGACGGAGGAGGTCCTGACGGTCTTGGGCCACGCCTCCGACGCAAGCGGCGTGGCTTCGGTCCTCGTCAACGGGCAGCGGGCCGCGCTCGACGGGCAGGGCCGCTTCTCCGCCGACGTCCTCCTCGAGATGGGGGAAAACCGGATCGCCGTCGTCGCCACGGACATCCACCGGAACGAGACGGCGGAACGTTTCTCCGTCCGGCGCGAGGCCATGAAGGAGGCGAAGGAAGCGACGGCCCCTCCGAAACCGACGCCCGGGACAACGGCGCCGGCGGGCGCGAAAGGCCGCTCGTTCGCGCTCCTCGTGGGGATCAACGCCTACCGGAACGACGTCCCCGCGCTCCGGACGGCAGCCGGGGATGCGAAGGCCGTGGCCCAGGTCCTTCAGGGCGAATACGGGTTTTCGGCGAAGCTGATCCTCGACCGGGAGGCCACGCGCGACGCCATCTTGGAGCAGTTGGAGCACTTCAAACGGATCCTCAATCCGGAGGACCGCTTCCTCCTTTACTACGCAGGCCACGGCTGGCACGACCGGGAAACGGAGACGTCCTACTGGCTGCCCGCTGATTCTCGGAAGGACAGCAAGGTGAAGTGGATCATGTCCAAGGCGGTCACGGACGAACTCAAGCTGATTCGAGCCCGCCAGGTCCTCGTCGTGGCGGACAGCTGCTATTCCGGGACCCTGGAGCGGGCCTTCGATCCGGACGTCGCGGCGCGGGGCGGCCGGGAGTCCTATCTGAGAAGGATGCAGGAGAAGCCCTCGCGCGTCCTCATCGCGAGCGGCGGCAACGAGCCCGTCTCCGACAGCGGCGGCAGCGGCCATTCCATCTTCGCGGCGGTGCTTCTCCGGGCGCTCCGCTCGCCGGGCAGGGACGCCTTCACGGCCCAGGAACTCTTTGCGGAACACATCCGGGAGGCCGTGGCGGGACGGAGCGAGCAGACGCCGGAATACAAGACCATCCGCGCCTCCAACCACGACGGCGGCGATTTCGTTTTCATCCGGAAGAGATAAACGAAGAGACGATTCTTTTGCGGCTACGAGGATGTCGCCCTTGCAGTTCGACAAGCTCACTGCGACATCGCTCATGCTTCGACCCTTCGACAGGCTCAGGGTAAACTTGGCTCATGCTTCGACGAGCTCAGCATGACAAGAGTTATGTCACCCTGGGCCTGTCGAAGGGTGGGCCTGTCGAAGGGAGAGCCTGTCGATCTCCCCCTACACAATTAGCGGTTTTGTCAGATCGATTCCCGGAAGGATCTTGTCGAGGAGCGCGCGCAACTGCGCGGCCGCGCCGGCGTCCAGATCGGCGCCGGGGTGGCGCACCTTCGCGTTTTCGATCAGCCCGCGCAGGCGCAGGATCTCCTTGCGTACCGCGATTCCCGGCTGCTGCTCGAAGACGATCAGCGGCAGGAAGCGGGCGTAGATATTCCGCGCCCGCTCGATGTCGCCGGCCTTCGCCGCCTCGACCATCGCAATCAGGACTTCCGGAAAGGCGAAGCCCGTGTTGAAACCGTCGGACCCCCGCTCGAGATCGAAAATGCCGTAAAGGGCGCCGAGGCCCGTCAGGATCGGTACGGGACGGTTCTTCATGCCGTCGCGCAGGGCGGCGATCCTGACCGGCGTGGGCGGCGCCTCCTCCTTGATGCAGGCGACGTTCGGGAGTTTGGCGATCATCCGCAGGAGAAGCGCCACGGACATATGGACCCCCGTCGATGCCGGGTGATCCTGGACGACCAGGGGAAGCCCGGTGCCGGCGGCCACGCGCCGGTAGAACTCGAAGGTCCGGCCCTCGTTCGGCACGGGTTCCTGCGACGGCGCGACCATGACGGCGGCGGCGCCGAGAGATTCCGCCTTCCGGCAGAGGTCCAGGCAGGCATGCGTGCCGGCGTGGCTGGCGCCGACGATGACGGGAATGCGCCCCCCTGCGGCGGCAACGGCCGTGCGGACCACCGCTTCGCGCTCGCCGTCGCCCAGGCGGTTCGCCTCGCCGAGGACGCCGAGGACGGTGACGCCGTCGACGCCGATATCGGCCATGAAGCGGACCAGGCGGCCGAGCGATTTCAGATCGAGGTTTTCGTCTTCGTGGAACGGTGTCGCCAGAATCGGATAGACGCCCTGGAAACGGATGGAAGGAGACATGTCGAGGTCCTTTCGTGACTCTGTGAACGATCCGTGAAACCATCGTCATTCCCGCGCAAGCGGGAATCCAGGGTCTTTAGAACTTGCTTCCGTGTCAGGTAGAGAACTGGACCCCCGTTGCAGCCTGCCCTCGCGAAGGCGGGGGCGGGGGTGACAGAAGTGAATGTTTTTCATTCCTGCGCAGACGGGAACTGGGAACTGAACCGGATGCCCCCGGATCGAGTCCGGGGCAGGCTTATCAAGTCCGGCATGACAACTCTTGAAATTTCCCGCCTGTCGGGCCGATTCTTCTACCGCTTCCCTTTTGCCGCACCCTTTTTTCTTTTCGCGGCCGACTTCCTTTTCAGCGCGGCGCCGATGAAGCGGCTGAAAAGGGGATGGGGATTCGTCGGCTGAGACTTGAATTCGGGGTGGAACTGGCAGCCCAGAAACCACGGGTGTCCCTTCAGTTCCACGATCTCGACCAGTTTGCCGTCCGGGGAGGATCCGGATATCCGCAGGCCCTGCCGCAGAAGGTCTTCCCGGAAGACGTTGTTGAATTCGTAGCGGTGGCGGTGCCGCTCCTCGATCTCGGTGCATCCGTAGGCGTCGAAGGCGAAGGAATCCCGGTCCAGCCGGCACGGATAGGAGCCCAGGCGCATCGAGGCGCCCTTCTCCTTCACGTCCCGCTGTTCCGGCAGGAGGTCGATGACCGGAAAAGGCGTCTCCGGATCGAACTCGGAGCTGTTGGCCCGCTTCATGCCGCACAGGTCGCGCGCGAATTCCACGACCGCCGTCTGCATGCCGAGGCAGATGCCGAAAAAGGGGATCTTTTTCTCCCGCGCGTGCCGGATCGCCGATACCATCCCTTCGATGCCGCGGTTGCCGAACCCGCCGGGCACCAGGATGCCGTCGGCGCCCTCCAGCTTTCCGCCGATCCCTTCCTTTTCGATCTTCTCGGAATCGACGAACGATAGCTTCACGCGGCAGTTGTTGGCGATGCCGCCGTGGGTCAGGGCCTCGTTGAGGCTCTTGTAGGAATCCGTCAGGTTCACGTACTTGCCGACGATCGCGATCGTCACCTCGTGCGCCGGGCGGGTCATCTTGGCGACGACCTCTTCCCAGGCCTCCAGGTGGGGCTGCCCGGTCCAGATGTTGAGCAGGTCGACGATCTTCTGGTCCACGCCCTCCTGGTGGAAATTCAGGGGGACTTCATAGATGCAGTTGACGTCGCGGGCGGTGAAGACCGCCTCGACCTCGACGTTGCAGAAGAGGGCGATCTTGGCCCGGATAGCGTCGGAGAGGGGGTTCTCGGCGCGGCACAGGAGGATGTCCGGCTGGATGCCGATTTCCCGCAGGGCCTTCACGCTGTGCTGCGTGGGCTTCGTCTTCACTTCGCCCGCCGTCCGGAGATGGGGGACCCAGGTGAGGTGGATGAAGATGGCGTTCTGCCTGCCCGCCTCGTTGCGGAACTGGCGGATGGCTTCGAGGAAAGGCTGGCTTTCGATGTCACCCACCGTTCCGCCGATCTCGACGATGGCGACGTCGAATCCCCCGGCCGTCCTGCTGATGAACTCCTTGATTTCGTTGGTGATATGGGGAATGACCTGGACGGTCTTGCCGAGGTAGTCGCCCCGGCGTTCCTTGGTGATGACGGAGTAGTACACCTGACCCGTGGTAAGGTTGTTGCATTTGCCCATCCGGGTGGAGGTGAAGCGTTCGTAGTGGCCCAGGTCGAGGTCCGTCTCGGCGCCGTCGTCCGTGACGAAGACCTCGCCGTGCTGGAAGGGACTCATCGTCCCGGGGTCGACGTTGATGTAGGGGTCCAGTTTCTGGTTCGTGACCCGCAGGCCACGGCATTCCAGAAGGGCGCCGATGGAAGCCGCGGCAAGTCCTTTTCCCAGGGAAGAGAGTACGCCGCCGGTAATGAAGATGAATTTCGTTTTCATGATTCTCCTCGACTCTTTCAGGTTTCCACTCCGGTTTCCAGGGGAGACGCTTCGGGAGAGATCCTGCGGCGGATCCGCCCTGCGAGGGTCTCCACGGCATCGCTCAGGAGGTCCTCCACGGAGAAGTCCTCCAGATAGCGGTCATCCCAGGGGAGGTTGTACTCGTTGACGAGGTTGCGGATGTCGTTGTGACGGTACCCCAGCACCTCCTTCTTCTCCTGGACGGTCAGTTTCTCGTTGTAGGAGACGTGCAGGAGCAGAAGGCTCCGGACGGCCCCCCTTTCCCCCAGCAGGGGGATGATGACGATTGAGGCGCCGTCCATCTTTCCCCGTCCGGCGTACAGATGGCCTGTGCTGACGATCGATCGCTTGGTTCCCATCAGGAGCCCCGAACTCTCGGTGCGGGATTTCATCGACGCGGCGATCCCGCCCCGCTGCCGGATGGCGATCGTGGAGGCGTCGGTCGGATTTCCCTCTCCGTTCAGGCCGTTCACGTCGTAGAGCGTATATCCCCTGACAAGGGCAATGGCGGGCTGCAGCCGGCTCAGGGCCATGATGTTCTTTCCCACGAGCCGCTTCGCCGAAAAACCGAGTTCCTTGAGGAGATCGAAGAGGATGCCGCCTGCCGGTTCCTCCTTCTTTCGGCTCGTCCCCACGGTGACGGTCTTGGCCTGGTGGCGTATGGCGTCGATGGGCCGGGAGAGCTCGTCCATGGCACGGCCCAGCGCGAGATCGAGCATCTCCACCGGCGAGACGGGGTCGTCTTCGGTGCGGAAATCCTCCCAGAAATCCTCGATCGGGAGCTTGCCGACGGCATACTTGAGCAGAAGGACGATATCGGAGGCCGTGCGCACACCGGTGACCGAAAAGGCCCCCTGCCGCCTTCGCTCGTTGAACTCGCGGGCGAAATCACGGACCATGCGGCGGAAGTCCCGGTCGAAAAGGCCCTCATACATGGAGGTGCGCCTTTTGGCCTGCTCCACCATGGTCTGATTGAGGCGGCTGCGGAATTCCTTGAGGAACGCCGCCTCTGCGTCGATCCGGCAGGCCGCATAGTAGCCCCACAGGTGCCCCGCCAGCGTATTGAGGATGACGGGCAGGGGCGGCGCCGAGCGGGGAAGGGGCAGCACGGCGTCCGATATCCGGTCGAAGCGGTCGTCGCCCGCGTCGGCGAAGACGACGACGGAGGCCTTGTGGGCCTTGAAGATCGCGACGTCCTTGGCGATGTCGCCGAGCACGGTCTCGGGGCTTCCGGCGGCGCAGACCAGGATGAGGGGTTCCGCGGACAGATCGATGTGCTTCTTGTTTTCCACGACGTCGGATGAAATGGTCCGATAGCAGAGCTCGCTGAGCTTGATGCGGATTTCGTCCGCGGCGATCTTGTCGGGCCCGCTGCCGACGACGGCCCAGTAGCGCTTCTGGTACAGGGCCTCGGCGCATTTCCGGATCGCCTCCCGTCCCTGCACCACTTCGGCCATCCGGGCGGGCGCTTCTTCCAGGTTGGCCAGCTCGGCAGCCACCGCCTCGTCGTCCAGCGTCCCCGCGAGCTGCGCCAGGTTCAGGGCGAGGATATGCCCCGCCACGATCTGGGAATAGAAGGCCTTCGTCGAGGCGACGGACATCTCGATGTCGCGGCCGTCGCTGGTGTAGAAGACGCCGTGCGACTTCACGGTGATGTCCGACTGGCGGCGGTTCACGATGGAGACGATCGTCGCTCCCTTTTCCGCCGCCATGGCGACGGCGCGGTTCGTATCGGTGGTCGTCCCCGATTGGGTGACGGGGATGACGAGGGCGTCGGCGAGGTCGTCGTCCGGGGAAAATCCGCTCAGCTCGGAGGCGATCTTGCTTTCGACCTCTATGCCCGAGCCTTTCAGATGGCGTGCGAAGGCGTCCGCGACCGCCGCGCCGGCGACGGCGGCCGTACCGTGGCCGATGACAAGGATGCGCCGGATCCGTCCTTCGCGCAGGGATTCCCGGAGGCGGAGCGGCAGGACTTCTTCGCCCAGATTGAATGCGACTCTCCGGCCTCCCCCGGCCGACCGGGAGATCCGATATTTTCCCCGCAGCGTCTTGCGGACGGACAAAGCGGATTCCGTGACCTCCTTGAGAAAGAAATGGGGGTAATCGCCGCGGTGGATGTCCCGCGTCGTGATCTCGGCCTTCGACACCGCCCCCTCGTCGAGCGCGAGCGGGGTGCCGTCGTAGAAGAAGGCGCGGATGCCGGCAAGCCCGCCCGCCGATTCGCAGTCGAGAACCACGATCTGGCCTGACCCGCCGCCGGCGCCCGGAGAGGTCCGCTCGCCGTCCATTTTGATGAAGGAGGACGTCCCCTCGACGATGCCGTACAGCTCGGACGCGAAGAGATACCGGTCCGGGGCGATCCCCACGTACAGGGCCTGGCCGCTTCCCCGGAGGGCGAGGTAGATCCTGCCCGGCGTCAGGCTGCTGGCCATGGCAATCGCATGGGACCCTTCGAAATCGTTCACGGCGAGACGGAAGGCCTCGTCCAGCGGATGTCCCTCCCGGAGATATTTTTCGATCTGCAGCGGAATGATCTTCGTGTCCGTCGTCAATTCCGGGGCGACGAGCTCCCCGTCCGATTCGAGCGCGGTGCGCAGGGACTGGTAATTGTCCACGTCGCCGTTGAGAACGACGTCAATCGACCAGTCTCCGTCGCTTTCGGCAACGGCGGCGTTGTTGATCGGATGGCAGTTCTCCTCGGTGATGGAGCCGACCGAGGCCCAGCGGGTGTGCGCGAGGGCAGCCTCGCAGTCCGCGGGAAGGTCGGCGAAGATCCGGAAGATCCCGTCCCGGGCGATCTGCGCGCGGAGTTCATGGACGTTCCGGCCCAGCTCTCCGATGATCGAGGCGGTCTTGTAGACGAAGGAGATGCCTGCGCCGTCCCCCTGCGGTCCTCCTTTCCCGCTCCGGGAGACGCGGATGGAGCCGTTCATGAGATCGCCGTAAGCCGTCCGCTTCGCGAAATCATCCGCCAGGCCCCTGCGCCCGATCTCGGCGAAGGCCCGCTGGCAGTCTGCGGCGGCGGTGGCAAAGGATATCTCGATGCCCGCCGAGTCCCGGCCGCGAACCTCCAGACGGTCGATGTTGTTCAGCAGGAGGTTGAGCTTTTCGTATTTGGCGAAGGCCTCCGGCGAGAGTTCGCGGCGATCCCCGGCATTCGCCAGCCGGACAATCCGTTCGATGTTCTCGAGAATGTCCCGTCCGAGCGTCCAGAGGATGTCCCTGAGGAGGACGAGCCGCGCATTGACGGTCTCGAGGTCCTGGGTATTGAACCGTCCGGCGCCGCCGCCTTCCAGGACCTTCTCTTCTTCGGAAAAAAAGGCGCCCATGACGCGGACGAGCCGCGAGAGCTTCTCCGATTGCGCGGTGTCGAAGAAGAGGCGTCGGAAGTGGTCCTCCTCCTTCAGCTTCCCCAGGACGGCCTCCATCCGGCCGAGCAGATCCGCGCCCCCGAGGTAGTCTCCGGCCGAGGCTTCCCCGGCAAGGAGCGCGGACAAGCGGCGGGAGCGCAACGCTTCGAACTGTTCGGACAGCGTCCGGGCGGCATCGAAGGAAGGGGGCGGGGACGAGAGCTTGACCGTCAGGATCCCGGCCAGGCCGCAGAAAAGAACGGTCGGTGTCACCGGGAAGAGGACAAGGGCCGGGGCGCAGACGAGATCGGGATTGACCCCGATGCGAATGCGGAAGGCCCTCAGGAAGGCCGCAGCCTTGCGCCACAACGTATGAAGCATAGAGATGTTCAAAACCCCTTGAAGAGAAACATGCCCCGTTTCCGGCCCGGGAAATGTACTGCGCGGCGGCGGGTTCCGGCAAGGGATTTATCCGCCCTGCCGGAAAGGCGCTCCTGCAGGCCGTTCCAAAACGTCCGGCTGCAGGACCTCGATGGCTCGGCAGGCGGCATTTTCCAGAGGCCTTCTATTCCTTGTCGCCGTTCAAACCCAGCTTGATCATCTTCGATTGGAAGGTGTTGCGGTTGATGCCCAGATAGGCTGCGGCGGTGCTCTTGACGTTCTTCGAGTTCCGCAGGGCGATCCGGAAGAGGCTTCGCTCCACGAGGGAGACAACGTCCTCGTAGAGCCGGCTCTTGCCGCCTTTCGTCGAGAAAAGGACGGTTGCAACTTCTTCCAGTTTCTTCTCCATCACCTCCTCGACGACTTGCAGAGGCGAGGAGTGGGTATCCTCCGTGGAGACTTTCAGCGAAGGTCTTTTCCTGTTCATGAGTCGTTTCCCCCGATATTCCGATACCCCGCAAAGACGCCTTTCAGGTGAACAAAAATTTCAGTCCGATCAGCCCCAGAAGCACAGCCGCGGCCAGCCAAGCCGATATCAGGTCGCTGCGGTTCCACAGGGGCTCGGTTACATAGGACAGGACTTCCTTTTCCACTTTATCCGGTCCGAGGCGATCGATGACCTTCTGCACCAACTCCGGATAGCGCTCGTAGGCATTGGAGAAGATATGAAAACCCTTGGTCGTCGTCAGGAGAAAATAGATCTTCTTCCGGACGGCGACGCATCCCAGGTAGGTAATGTCGTTCCAGTTCAATTTCTTTTCACGGAAAAACTTCACCAGGGCAATGCCCTCCGCGGTGACGCGTACACTCCGGCGAAAGGCCTCGATGCCGATCAGAAGCAGAATCGCAAAGATGACAGCCAGGGCGGTCCGTTCGGTCCTGGAGCCGACGAAGAAAATGGACAGCCCCATCAGGATCGACAGAAGCGCCAGATCCGCCGCCACGGCGATGCGGAAGGGTTTCGAAATGCGGTATTCTGCGCCGCCCGGGATGTTTTCGCGGGGGACCCCCGCCGTCCCTTCAGCCACGTTCCCCCTCCTGCCGGACGTACCTCCCGCTCTTGCCGCCTTCCTTGCGGACCAGGCGGATCTCCGAGAGGACCATGTCGCGATCGGCGGATTTGCACATGTCGTAGATCGTCAGGGCGGCGATGGCGACGGCCGTCAGCGCCTCCATCTCGACGCCGGTCCGCCCGCAGGTCTTAGCCGTAGCCTCGATTTCGATCTCGCCCCTGTCGGGGCGGCTTTCGAAGCGGATCTCCACGCCGGTGATTTCCAGGGGATGACACATCGGGATGAGGTCGGAGGTCCGCTTGGCCGCCATGATCCCGGCGACCTTCGCGACGCCGAGGACGTCGCCTTTCGGGATGTCGCCCCCTTCGATGAGGGCGACCGTCTCCGGGCGCATCTTCACTTTGCCCCGTGCGACGGCCACGCGCTGCGACGGCGCCTTGTCCGATACATCGACCATCCTCGCCTTGCCGTCGCTGTCCAAATGGGAAAATTCGACCATGACCCGCAGTCTTTCAGCTGAGTTTTGTCTGGTGAAATATGAGGCCTTCTGAAGAGCTCTCCCGTCGCCGGAAATCCCGAAATTGGATGGACCCGACCGTGCCGCCGTCTCCTTCCGGTCGACCAAAGTGAGGTAGAGAACTAGCACAAGCGAACCTTCGGAGTCAAGCCTGTCGGAAGCGCCGGGAGGAGGAACCTGCCCGGCCATCGTGCGGGCGCCAGACATCGTCAGGGCCTGACGCAGGAGTGCTCCGGCGAAGGCATGGGCGAGTCCTGCGGCTTCACCCGGCTTCTCTTCGGGCCGGCCGGCGCTTCTTCAGGCAATGCCGGCAGATCCCTTCCAGACGGATTTCCACGCCGTGGATCTCACCGGCGAAAGACCGCTCGACAGCCCGGAGATCCACCTGAAGGCTGCCGGGCCGGAGGCACTGCATCGCTCCGCAATCCCGGCAATGGAAATGGGGATGGGCCGGATGATTCTCGCTGGGCGCCATGCCGTAGACGAGGCTCCTTCCACCTCCGACCATGCGCGCCGCCAGTCCCCTGTCGACCAGGAGATCAAGGATGCGGTACACCGTGACGCGGTTGATGCCCGCGGTCCGGCGTGCGGCGGCGGCGATCTCCCCGGCGCTGACGGGCGAACTGCTGCTCCCGATCGCCTCCAACACCCGGACGCGGTTCGACGTCGGATCCAGGCCGCTTTTTTTGATCAGTTTCGCATAGTTGCATCGACTGCACATGGTGTTTCTCCGGACGGCTGTTGAACAGTCCGCTAAGCAGGTTTTCCGTCCCGAGCCCCTGCCCGTCGGCGGCGCCGCTCCCACAGGATCGACAGGAAGAAGCCAGCGGCGGCAACGAGGATGATCGTCGCGCCCGAGGTAAGGTTCATGGCGTAGGAGAGCCAGAAACCGACGACGGTGAAAAGGCAGCTCAAGAGGGAGGATGCGATCATCATGGCCCTCAGGGAGCCCGTGAATCTTTCCGCGATGAAAGGGGGAATCGTCAGGAGGGCGATCACGAGGATGAGCCCCACCACGCGGATGATCATGACCACCGCAAGGGCGACCATTCCCAGCAGCAGGCAGTAAAGGAACGTGACGGGGACGTTCCTCAGGCGCGCGAATTCATCGTCGTAGGACATGGCGAGGAAGTCGTTGTAATACCAGGTCACGACAGCCAGGACGGCGGCCCCGAGCAGGGCCATCTGCCAGAGGTCCGAGGCGGGAACCGTGAGGATGCTCCCGAACAGGTAGCTCATGAGATCGGCGTTGTAGCCGGGAGAGAGGTCGAGCAGGATGACGCCGACCGCCATCCCGACGGCCCAGATCACGCCCACCATGGCGTCGGCCCGGTGTCTCGCCTTCAGCGTGACGGCGGCCATCACGCCGGCCGACAGAAGCGAAACGGCCGTCGTCCCGGCGACGTAGGGCCAGCCGAGGAAGAAGGCAAGGCCGATTCCTCCGTAGGCGGCGTGGGCGATGCCGCCGGCCAGAAAGACGATCCGGTTCACCACGACGAGCGTCCCGATGACCCCGCAGACGATGCTCACCAGGATGCCCGCCGCCAGGGCGTTGCGGATGAAGTCCGCTTGAAGCGCTTCCCACATCTACTGGTCCTCATGCAGCTTCAGCACTCGGTGGGGGACTCCGTGGGCCACCAGGTCCACCGGGCAGTGGTAGGCGTCATCCAGCATCTCCTGCGTGATGTTCCCGGAGTTGTGGTGGTGAAGGTCGCGGTTGATGCAGGCGACGGATTTCACCTGGCTCGAGAGGATCATCATGTCGTGGCTGACGGCGACGATGGTGACGGTCCGGTTCAATTCGTTGAGGGTTTCGTAGAACTCCCCTCGGCTGTGGGCGTCGATGCTGGCCATGGCTTCGTCTAGGAAGAGGATCCGCGGTTTTCCGACCAGCGCCCGCGCGATGAATACCCGCTGCAGTTGGCCGCCGGAGAGCTCGCCGATGCGCCGGTCCCGGTATTCCCACACCTGCATCTGTTCGAGCGCGGCCTGCGCGGCCATGCGGTCCTGGCGGGAGTGGCGGGGCCAGCCGCGGCCGGGCCTCAGGCGGCCCATCAGGACGACGTCGAGAACCGCGATGGGGAACGTGCTGTTGACATGGACGTTCTGGGGCACGTAGCCGATATGGTGGGCCACCTTGTGCGGGGGTTCGCCGAAGACGCTCACCGTTCCCCGGTCCGGCCTGAGCAGTCCCGTCATCACCTTGAGCAGCGTCGTTTTCCCGCCGCCGTTGGGGCCGATCACGACGAGAAAATCCCCCTCCGGAACCGAGAGGTTGACATCGCGGAGCACGGTCTCTCCGTTGAAGGAAAACCACAGGTTGCGGACCTCGATGATCGATTCGGCCATGCGCATTCCCTCACCGGGCCGCCGACTGAAATTTGCGGGCGACCTCGCGCAGGTTCTCCGCCCAGTTTTCGGCCAGAGGATCGACACCGACGACCTGCCCGCCGATCTCGCGGGACAGAAGCTCGGCGCTCTTCGTCGAGAACTGCGGCTGGACGAAGATCACCTTGATGCCGCGTTCCCGGGCGTCACGGACGAGCTTCAGCAGCTGTGCGGGTTTGGGCTCCTTGCCCCCCGCTTCGACGGGCACCTGCACAAGGCCGTAGGCAGCGGCAAAATAGCCCCAGGAAGGGTGGAATACCATGAAACGCTCGCCCTTTCGGCCGGCGAAGAGGGACTTCAGATCCCCGTGCAGGGCGTCGAGTTCGCCCAGGAAGCGGTTGTAGCCGTCTTCGTACCGGGCCCGGTTTGCCGGATCGACGGTCGCGAGCGCGCGGAGGATATGCCCGGCCTGGATCTTCACCAGTTCCGGCGACAGCCAGACGTGGGGATCGGCGGAGCCGGCGCCGTGAACATGCCCCTCCTCTTCGTGTCCGGCGGAACCGGCCGCGGCTTCGCGCGGTCCTTCCGCGCCGGGATGAGAAAGCACCGGGATCTTGGCGATGCCGTCGTCGGTGCGGACCACGAGCAGTTTCCGATTCGTCGCCATGATCCTCGGCAGCCAGGCCTTTTCCACGTCGATGCCGATGGCGAAATAGATGGTGCTTCTGGAAAGGGCGGCCATCTGCCTCGGTTTCGGCTCGAAGGTGTGGGGATCGGCGCCGGGAGGAACCAGGACCGAGACGTCGACGAGCCCGCCGCCGATCCGCTGCACGAAATACTTCTGGGGGGCGATGGTCACAAAGGCCTTGACCGCCGCCGCAACGGGAGGGGCCGGCAGCGCCAGCAGGAGCAGCAGGGTCAGGCAGGCCGCACCCGGGAACAGCTTCATGGCAGGTTTCATTTTCACACCCTTTGCACCCGACAGCGGACGCCTTTCCCGCAGGCTATGCCGCGGGGCGAGCGAACGGATGAAGAAGAACAGCCTCTCCCTGAGGAGCGAAGATTCTCCGGGACTTGCCTTGGAGGACCTCCCCTGGGGCCCCTATGCAACTTTGTTGCATCAGGGTGTCGTTGTCAAGTTCTTTTACGCGGGCTGTTGCATCCGACAGCGGGAGAATGGGGGCACGGCCTTTCCCTGGGGACCGAATCCGGAGCCTGCTTCCGATGTCTGCGAGAATACCCGTTTCCAGGGGTCAGGGGTTCGCTCCGGACCGCTTCTGGACGAAGCTGTCGGGAAATTCCCGGGCGAGGTGGGCCTTCCTGCGATAGGCGGCGGCGTCCTCCCTGGTGGCGAAGGCGCCGAGCAGGACCCTGTGCCAGACGCCCCGCTTGCCCAGGGGAACGGTTTCCAGAAAGACGCCGGGTCTCTTCTTCCCGAGTCTTTCCTGGAACGCCAGGGCCTCCTTCTTCCGTTCCTCCGGGAAGGCGCGGACCTGGATCGTGAAAGGCGCCTGGCGGATGTCTCCCGCGGCGGCCGGCGGGTGCGGCGCGGGTTTCTCGTCTTCCGAAGGCAGCGCCGGAGCGACGGCGGGCTTTCCGGCGGGTGCGGCCGGCGGCGACGCGGGGAGACTGTCCGGGGAGGGCGGTGCCGGGGGCGGAGGGGACTTCGTCTCGGCGGGCCGGGATTTGCCCGGCGCCGCGGCGGCCGGCGGCTTGATCCAGCTGCTGCCGTCGTAATAAGTCGCCTCGCCCGTCAGCCGGTTGACCCTCAGGGGATAGGAGCCTCCGCCGAGATCGACCGCGCCGTAGTGGTAGAGCGAGGGCCAAAGCGCGATTCCGGCCGATCCGAGCAGCAGAAGCGCGCAGAGGACTATTCCGGGGTAGGGCGGTGCCGTCCAGAAGGCGCGGAGCGTCCTGTCCAGCCGGAACCGCGGACCGGGAGGGGGAGGAGGATCCCACCGTTCCGGTTCGTCGGGTCCATCGATATCCTCATCCTCGAAGCCGGCCTTCCGTTTCCGGTCCCCGTCCTGCGGGTCGGCGCCGGCGATTTTTTCGTAGAGCACCTCCAGCTCCTGCTGGAGATCTCCGTCTTTCTGCCCCTCTTCCGCCATGCATCCTCCCCGCGGCCGCGTCCCGTGAAGAATCAACGGTCCCCGTCCGCCTCTCTCCTGTACCTGCCGGCGACGGCGTTTTCATCCACCGCGAGGCACCGGGCATAGGACTTCAGGAAGCCCCGCAGATAGACCGGCGGAGGCAGGCTCTCGACCGCTTCCGCCTCCATGGCCCGAAGGACATCGATGCGGATACGGGTCTTCTCGGCGATCTCTTCCAGGGTGACGCCCAGCGCCGTCCGGAGCCTCTGCAGATCCGTGCCCGTCAGCGTGTCGCGGGAGAGGATCTCCCGAACCGCGGGGGTCCGGGATGCAAGGTCCCGCAGTTCCTCCGTACGGCGGGCCGACCGGGGAACGCCTGCGCCTCTTTTCCGGAATTCGTACAGGGGAACGGGCTCCCTGGTCCTGTCGCGGTACCGGCTGTCCTCGTTCATTACTCCCGCCGCAATGAGGGCGCGGTCGTAGGCCTCGCGCGCCGCCGGGTCGATCAGCGCCAGGTAGGCCTCTTCGATGCCCGCGAGGATTTCCCTGCGCTCCTCCTCCGAAAAGAAGGAATAGCCGGCGATGGAGTCTTCCCGGTAGAGATCGAAGACCTTCTTGTAGGCACGGCGGATCTCCAGGGGCGATGCCTGGGGAGGGATCTCCAGCCTTTCGTAGTAGTTCTGTTGACCGGTGTTCTTCATGGGCTCCCCCATCCCCTGCGCGGGTGTCATTCCGCGATCCGTTGCGCGGCGGGAGAGGATTCATCCGCCGTCAGGAGCGGCCGGCAGCACTCCCGAAGGTCGAGGGCGGTCTGAGTATAGGGATAGAGCGCAAGAAAGGGCGAAGTCTTGCAGACGGCGTTGTGTACGCGCTCGTCGAAGGCGACGTTGCCGATGAAGTCGATCCTCAGTCCCAGGTGCTTCCTGACGATCCTGCAGATCAATTCCCCCAGCAGGGGGTTGTCCTGCTTGCGGAGCTGGTTCACCGCCAGCTTGAAGGAAAAGGCCTTCAGCGACCGCTCCAGGAGTGCTCCTTTTTCCGGATCCAGTTCCTTCATCATCGCGAGCAGGAGGCCGGGGTTGCTGACCGTGGCCTTTTCATTCCGCTGCTGGGCCTCCCCGGCCAGGGCCTTGAAGGAATGCGCCTTCAGGATCTGGCGGATCTTCCGGAAATAGACCGCGCGGATCAGCCGGTAGATGTTTTCGATGGACGTGGGCTCCGGCGTGGTGATGAAGATGCCGGAATCGGACAGGAGGAAGAAGTCGATCGTGTTGAAGGAGGTCCCGGCACCGAGATCAAGGAGGATGGAATCGTAGGGAAGCTTTGTGATGTTCCGCAGGATCTTCCCCTTCTGCTCGTGGGCGAGATTGGCGATGTCGAGAGGGTTCATCGCACCGCTGATCAGGTAGAGATCGGGGACCGGAGTCGGAACGACGGTCTCTTCGAGGCAGCTTGCCTTTTTCCGGATGAAATCCGAGAGGCTTTTCTCGACGTGGGGGATGCCGATGATCGTATGCAGGTTGGCCGCGCCGAGATCCAGATCGACGAGCAGCGTCCGGTGGCCGAGTTTCGCCAGCAGGATGCCCAGGCTGCCGGTGAAGAAGCTCTTGCCCGTTCCGCCTTTGCCGCCGCCGATGGGCCATATGCGGGGTGCAGGGTTTCCCATGTCGCTCCCTTTTCGGACGATCAGATTCGGCCGTTCCGCCTGCCGGGTCCCGGTGCCTCCCGGGAATCGCCCGCCGAGGACGGCATTTCCGCAGCACGAATGGAGGACGCCCAGACACTCTAGACTCTCCGGCAGCATATGTCAACGGAATCATTCCAATAATATCCTCCGTCGCCGTGGGGATGACGACGGCCCGGGGGCGGAACGGCCGCCCCGACTCGTCGGCGCGATGATAGATCCGTCCTACCAATAGGCTGACCATCGCTCCGTGTTGCTTTCGTCCCGCCGCGTCCATAACATGAGAACAGTGAAATTTTTTCCAGAAAATCACGGACATCAGAAAGGAGAGGGATCTATGGCAGCGGAAGACTACATCAAGGGATTCCTGATCGGCGGATTGATCGGGGCCGCATTGGGGATACTCTATGCTCCCAAGAGCGGGAAGGAAACGAGGGAGGAAATCTGCCGAACGACACAGGATCTGCTTGACAAGGCGAAGGCGCAATACGAAGACAAGCGCAGGAAGGTCGAGGAACTGGCGAATCGCGAGAAGGAACTGCTCGCCGAGAGCAAGCGCAGGCTGAAGAAAGCCGTCGATGCCGGCGTGGAGGCCTTGCGGCAGGAGAAGGCGGGTCCCTCCGAGACCTAGCGCCCCAACCCCCGGCGTCCGGCCCCTCGGCTTCTTCATCCGGCGGGGTCCTGAAACATCACGTTCAGGACTCCGTCGATTTCCCGAAGGACCGCGACAACGGCTGCGGCTGCCCCCGGCTCCATCGTTCCGCCCCGCAGCACCGCCAGTTCCCTGGAAATGCCGTCGACGGCGCCCTTCACGTCCATGTCGTCGTCCATGCGGCGCCGGAATGTCTCCCTGACCCAGCGCGCCGGATCCCCCTCCGGTGCCGCGCTGCCGGCCCTCTCGGAAATCTCGCGAACGCCGCTTCGCAGGCGCCCCAGTCTTTCCGCCGCCGATTTCATGGCTCTCTCCGTATAGGAGAGCCTGTCCCGGTAGTGGCCGTAGAGAAGAAAAAAACGGATCTCGGCGGCGTCGTATCCCTGTCCGAGAAGGGCGTCGGTGTAGATCAGCGTTCCCCGGCTCTTCGACATCTTCCTGCCTGCCACGAGAAGATGGTTGCCGTGAAGCCAGAAGCGGGCAACGGGATAGGGCCGGAGCGACTCGAGGATCGCGATGGAATAGTCGTGGTGCCGGTAGAGGTTGTCGATCCCGCCGCAGTAGATCGAAAGGGTCTCCTGAAAATAGCCGGCGACCATGCTGGGGTCCTGGATGTTCCAGGACGGCCGGCCCCGCCCGATGGGGGTGTCCCAGAACACGGCGTCTCCTTCCCGATAGCCGTGCCAGAGGATGAAGTCGCCCAGGTTCCATTGGATGCCGGGATAGGTGTCGCGGTGAAAGCGTCTCCTGCGCGCCGGCCAGCGGCGCATATCGAGGCCGAAGAGTTTTCCGAAGCCCGGGAATTTCAGCGGGTCGAAGTAGATGTTGCCCCCGTGACGATAGGCGATCCCGAGTTCGAGGAGGCGTCCGATCATCGCGGCGGCCTCGCCGACGCAATCCGAGGCCCGCGGCATGTGCTCCGGGATCAGGAGCCCCAGGAGCTTCATCTCCCGGAGAAATTCGTCGATGTTCTTCTCCGTCAGTTCGCTGATCGAAAGCCCGCTCTTGCGGGACTCCACGATGGCCTTGTCTTCGATGTCGGTGAAGTTCATTCCCCTTTCCACGCGAAAGCCCGAGTATTTCAGGTAGCGGACCAGGACGTCCTCGAACAGGAAGGTCCTGAAATTTCCGATATGGGCCCGCTGGTAGACGGAAGGCCCGCAGGTGAAGATGCGGACGACCTCCTCGTTGACGGGGTGAAAATCCTGCAGTCCTTTTCCGAGTGAATTGAACAGTCTCAGCATGATGGTTCTCCTTGCGCGGAAGCCCTGCCCCCGGCCGCCGGGAAAGGCGCGGCCTTCCGTCTCACTCCCTCACTCCAGTTGAAGCTCCTTCCAGCGTCCCGAAGAAAATCGCCTGGCCATGAGGAGGCCCTGGCAGGCCATCGAAATCACCATGGACCACCAGACCCCGACGGCGCCGAACCCGAAATGGAGGGCAAGGCCGTACGCGAGCGGGAGCCGGATCAGCCACATGGCGATGACGATCGCCCACATCGGTCCGCGCGTGTCTCCGGCGCCTTGGAGGCCGCCGCTGAGGGAGAGGCTCAGCGCGATGAACGGCTGGCCGAGCATGTTGAGCCTGAGATAGCGTGCGGTCTCCGCGAGGACCGCCGGATCCTTCGCGACGAGACCGGCAAAGAACTCGGCCCAGATGAAGACCACGACGGCCATGGCGCTCAGGATCAGCGCACCGGCTCCGGCAATGCGCCATCCCACCCGCTCGGCCCGTTCGGGATCTCCGGCCCCGAGATTCTGGCCGATGAGGACCGAAGCCGACATATTGAGGGCGAAGGCCGGCAGAAAGATCGCACCTTCGATGCGCAGGCCGTTGGCGATGGCTGCGAGCGCGACGATGCTGTCTTCCCCCAGACGGCCGAGGATGTTGTACAGGACGATCGTCCCGCCGTTCCATGCGATCTGGAGCATGGCAGCCGGCCAGCCCAGGCCGACGATCTGCCGGATCGCCGCCGGGCGCATCGCCCAGGATCCCCGGTAGAGGGGGCGCCAGCGGCTGCGGAGGAAGAGGACGAAACTGATTCCCATGCCGAGGGCCGCCGAGAACGCCGTCGCGAAGGCGATCCCCGGGTATCCCAGCCCCGGGACGCCCGGGATGCCGAAGACCAGGACGAAATCCCCGATGATGTTGACGGCGCTCACGGAGAGCATCGTCAGCAGGGCCGCCCGCACATCCCCGCCCGCCCGGAAAACGGCGTTGGAGATGATGAGCATGTAGTCCGCCCCCAGGGCCAGGGAGAAGATCCGCAGGAATACGCGGGCGATCTCCCGGATCTCCTCCGGGAACCCAGCCGCGGCGACGATTTCCCGTGCAAAAAAAAAGCCGGCCAGTGAGAGGGCGACCGCGACCGCACCGCCGAGGAGCAGCGATTGCCTGGCCACCTCGACCGCCCGTCCGAAATCTCCGGCGCCCGCGGCCCGCGAAACCAGGGCGACGGTTCCGATGCTGATGGCATTGGCCAGGATGATGACGGTGAAGTAGAGGAGGCTGACGAAACCGACCGCCGCCTGGACCTCGGGGCTGATGAATCCCGCCACGTAGACGTCGACGAACCCCACGAGGAAATTGAAGATCATGATGAGCAGCATGGGCCAGGAGATCTGCCAGATGCTTGACCATAGGCTCCCGGTGGTCAGGCTCAAGGGTTCGTCCGTTGCCGTAGCGGCCTCCCTGAAATCGCCTGCCTGCCTGCTGCATCCGTTTTCATCGCGGTTCGCCGTCCGGTTACCTGACCGTCACCTCGACGTTTCCCATGTTCCCGGTGCGATGATCGAGTCCGAGGACGATCGCCTTCGAATTCGGTTTCAGCGCGCTCGCCAGCTGGACGAAGGCATCCAGATCGGCGACGGGCCGGTTGTCGATCGCCAGGATGATGTCTCCCACCTCGAATCCGGCCTCTCCCAATGCCCCCGATGTCTCCAGGGACGTAATGACGGCGCCCTGTCTGTTTTCGAGGCCGTATTTCCTGGCCTCCGCGGGTGACACGGCGCGCACCTCCGCGCCGAGGCGGTCCTTGACTTCGGCGGCCATGGCCTTCGCCAGCAATTCGAGATTTTCGATCCTGATCGTCAATTCGAACTTCTTCCCTTCACGCAGGACGGCCACCTTGACCTCCCGCCCGACCGGCGTCGCCGCCACGGCGTTCCGGAGCGCGGCGGAGTCGGAGACGTCCTTTCCCCCGTAGGCGGTCAGCACATCGCCCTTCCGGATCCCCGCCTTCTCGGCGGGCCCGCCCTTGACCACGTCGGCGACGTATACGCCCTTCGCGGATCCAGCACCGGCCGTCTTTGCAAGCTCCGGCGTCAGATCCTGGATGCTGACGCCCGCCCAGCCGCGGATCACCTTTCCGTGGGCGATCAGCGCTTTGGATATGTAGAGGGCCATGTTGCTGGGGATGGTGAAGCCGATCCCCTCGTAGCCGCCCGATTGGGAAATGATCACCGCGTTGACGCCGATCACTTCCCCGCGAAGGTTCAGGAGCGGGCCGCCGCTGTTGCCGGGATTGACGGCGGCATCGGTCTGCAGGAAATCCTGATAGCTGCCCGGATCCGAAATCCCGGCACGGTGCTTGGCGCTGATGATCCCCTGCGTGACGGTCTGGTTCAGCCCGCGCGGATGGCCGATCGCCACGACCCACTCACCCACCTCGGCCTTGTCCGAATCTCCGAAGGTCGCATAGGGCAGCGGTCCTTTTGCGGAAATCTTGAGGACGGCCAGATCGGTCTTGGGGTCGGTTCCGACGACTTGGGCGGGATACCGCTCTCCGCTCGAGAGCTGTATCTCGATCTTGGACGCACCGCCCGCCACGTGGTGGTTGGTCAGGATGTGCCCCTGGGTGTCGAGGATGATGCCGGTCCCGATGCCCTGCAGCTCACGTTTGAATTTCTTCGGCATCTGCGGGACGTTGAAGAAGCGCCGGAAGAAGGGGTCGTCCGCAAAGGGAAGGAAGGGATTGGCCACCTCCCGGCTCTCCGTCACGGCGATGTGGACGACGGACGGGATGGCCTGCTTGGCCACCTTGACGATGGCCGTACTCAAATCGACGCCCTTTACGGCTTCGGCCGCCGGAGCGGGGGACACGGCGAAGGACAGGGACAGGGCGACGAGCCACAGCGTGCGCAGAAGCAACCGGGAGATGCGGCGGCAGTGCGGGGATATGGACATGATGACCTCCGATTTCGATCCATCGGCTTCCGAAGCCGGAATCAGGAAACGCCCCGGCCCCCGCCGATTTCATTGTTGCGGCGGGGTCTCTTTTCGGAGACCCCGCCGGGGGGGAGCAGCGACGGCCCCGGCGGACCGGGAACCGTCGCTGACAAAGGGGCGTAAGGATCCTAGAACTTCAGCTGAAAGCCGACTTGATACTTGTCATAATTGTTTCCTCCGGCGGCCGAGTCGAAGATCCGCTGTTCGAAGGCGATGAAGGGCATGAATTCCGGGGCCACGTCGTAGGAAAGGCCGGCGACGTAAGTCTTGTAGCCGAGGGAGCGATCGGTGTTGGGGTCGTAGAAATAGTACTTTCCGAACAGCCTGAGCTTTTCCATCGTCGGGATCCGCAGGAACGCGTCCACCAGATATCCCTTGCGGTCATTCTCCTCGGTCGACGTCGCGGTGCCCTTCCCCCAGTAGTACTGGCCCATGACCGTGAAGTACCCGTGCTGGAGGGAAGCCTGGGCGATGTGGGCCCGGAAGTCCGGATAGTCCGTCACGACGCCGGAACCGGGGGCAAAATTCGAATTGCTCTTCCCATAGGATCCCGTGTAGGCCAGCTGCAGTCCCTGCAGAACCGGCAGCGACGGGAAGGGGCGCACATAGACGAGCCCCGAAACGACCTTGTTGTGGTTGTTTTCCGTATTGGTGTAGCCGGGACCGTTGTAGACGCCGACAAAGTACCCGCCCCATTTCCCGGCGAACTGCCTGGACGCGTACTTCAGATAGCTCTCATCCATGGTCCCGCCGATGTGGCCCTGGATCGAAACGCCGAGGTCCGACGTCGACAGGATCCCCTGTCCGTCGAAGAAATTGGGACCCTGCGCGCGGTAGGGCCAGATGGCGGAATCATAGGAATCGGACGGCGTGGGAATCATGCCGAGCTGGGTGTTCGTGCCGAAGAAATTGAGGTTGGCATAGGCGTATTTCAGCCGCAGTTCCAGGCCGTTCCGATTGTCGTCCGGGTCGACGGACGTGAAGAGATCGGCGGTGACGTTCATCGCCAGCCACTCGTTCACATCCTTGGTCAGCGTGAGGTAGGCGCGGTTCAGGTTGAAGGCGTTCGTCGAACCCGCGTTGTCCGTCGTCCTGTTGTTCCACTCTCCGTAGATGGTCGTGCCGAACTTGAAACCCTTCAAGGCCGGCGGCAGCAACTCGCCCTTGCCGGCGGCCGCTTTCACCTCTTCCTTCACCTCTGTCTTCATCTCCTCGCGTTCCTTCTGCTTCGCGGCATTCAACTCCGTCAGCAGGGAATCCGCTTCCTGCTGGGTCAGAATGTTCTTGCTCTTCAGGAGATTGATCAGCCGCGACAGGTCCGACTCCGCAGACTCCAAGGGGCTGAAGCCGGCCATGACGAGCAGGAGACCTGCCGCCGCCGCAAGCGTGCGAAAAAAGTTCTTTCCCCGCAACATCTTCTTCCTCCTTTTTTCCGTCTCATTCCCGGATCGGGTTCCGACCGTCGTGAAACTTCTTCGGAAACGCCGATGCAATCGACGTTATTGAAAATGTAAGGTGCACGCCGCGTTTTATCAATGAGGTTTGAATGGAAGAGAAATGGTGAGGAAAGACTACCGGTCCGTCCCGAAAAAAACTGCGCAATGCCGGCCGCTCCCGGTGGGCACGTCCCCGGAGAAGCGGCGGCGCCGGGGCCCTCTTTCCGCGGACGTTGCAGCGCCCGCCATCGCTTCCCCGGTGCCCGGCCGCCGCCGCGCCCGCCTTCGCCGCAGATCTTCGGCAAAGCTTGCTTCCCCGCGGATCATAGGTGCGTCCCGCCAATAATTCATAGATGTTCGCCCGTTGATGCACACCCGGGGGTGACGTACTTTTAAAAGGGCTCCTGTCTTTTCTGCAGAGCCCGATGGAAAAGTCAGGCCGAAAAGCCCGGCAGAGACCGACATTCTCCGTGACGACGTCCGGATCGGAAGGGACTGCCCATTGAATCCGACAGCGAGCGCATTCCTCGCAGCTTGCTGCGGGGTAAGCGAGCGAATCATGTTTGAGATCCCTTCCTTGGGGATCGAAGATTCTCCGGAGCCTGCTCCGGAGATCTTCAATGGCGAATCGCCGAATCGATCTGCATCGTTGCGGCCGGTCTTCGCAGGGATGACCGCGGCGCTGGCCCTTCTCGGATGCGCCGCCGCAGGCCCCGATTTCCGGCCTCCCGACCCTCCTGCAGTCGGCGTCTACACACCGGCGCCGCTGCCGGCCGAGACAGCCGCTGCGGCGGTCGAAGGGGGAGCCGCGCAGCGATTCGTTCACGGACAGGACATCCCCGCGGAGTGGTGGGCCCTGTTTCGTTCTCCCTCCCTCGACGGGCTGATCCGCGAGGCCCTCGCCGGCAACCCGACGCTGGCGCTTGCGCAGGCCCGGATCCGTGAGGCCCGGGAGACGCGGCTCGCCCAATTCGGGGCTCTCCTTCCGAGCGTGGATGCCGAGGTGTCGGCCTCGCGGCAGAAGATCTCGGGGGTCTCACTCGGACAGGCCGACGCCGATAGGGGCGCATTCAGCCTTTTCAACGCATCGGTGAACGTCTCCTATTCCCTCGACCTTTTCGGCGGGACGCGGCGCCGCATCGAGGCGCTCGAAGCCGAGATCGAATACCGGCAGTTCCAGCTCGAAGGCATCCACATCACCCTCACCGCCAACGTGGTCACCACGGCGGTGAAAGAGGCGTCCCTGAGGTCGCAGATCCGCGCGACGAGGGAAATTCTCGCGGCGCAGGAAAAGCAACTCGAACTGGCCGAACAGCGCCTTCAACTCGGAGGGGCATCCCGTTCCGACGTCCTGGTCCAGCAGGCCCAGCTCGCGCTGACGCGGGCGGCCCTGCCGCCCCTCGAAAGGGACCTGGAGCAGACGCGACACCAGCTGGCCGTGCTGGTCGGCCGGTCGCCGGGCGAGGCCGCGCTGCCGGAATTCGAACTCGCTGAAATCCTCCTGCCCGGTCAGTTGCCGGTCAGCGTACCGTCCATCCTGGTGCGACAGCGCCCCGATATCAGGGCCGCGGAAGCGCTGCTCCACGCGGCGAACGCCGCGGTGGGCGCCGCGACGGCCGATCTCTATCCGCAGGTGACGCTGAGCGGCCGTTTCGGGACCGCCGCCGAAACGGCCGGCGGCCTCTTCGACGGTTCCTCGGCGGTCTGGAGCCTCGGCGCCGGGCTGCTGCAGCCCCTTTTTCGCGGAGGAGCCCTGACGGCCCAGCGGCGCGCCGCCGTTGCCGTCTACGATCAGGCGGTCGCGCAGTATCGTGAGACCGTCCTGGAGGCCTTTCGGAACGTCGCCGATGTGCTTCGCGCCCTGGATGCGGATGCGCGGGAACTCGCGGCGCAGGCGGAGGCCGACCGGGCGGCGCAAGACGCCCTCGTCCTGACCCGCGCGCAATTCGAAATCGGCGCCGTGAGCTATCTGTCGCTGCTCATCGCGCAGAGCCAACAGCAGGCGGCGCGGATCGGACTGGTCCGCGCGCAGGCGGCGCGTCTTGCCGATACGGCGGCGCTTTTCCAGGCCATGGGGGGCGGATGGTGGAACCGCCGTGAGACGAACGGGGCGGCGGTCGGAAAAGCCGCCCGGGAGCAGGGAAGATGACCTCGAAAAATCGCGGGAAGAAGATCCTGGGCATGATCGTCATGCTCGCCGTCGTGGGTCTCGTCTTCGGCGGAATCTTCGGCTACAAGGCATACCAGGCCCGGACCATCCGCCGATCCATGGCTGCGATGAAACCGCCGCCGGTCACCGTTACGGCGCGCAAGGCCGAGGCGTTGGCCTGGCAGTCTGAACTCAAGGCCGTCGGCACGCTGCGGGCCGTAAGAGGGGTGGAGGTCACCAGCGAAAGCGAAGGCATCGTGACGCGCGTGCATTTCCGGCCGGGTGAAGAGGTCGCGGCGGGCCAGGCGCTGGTGCAGCTCAATGCGGACGACGACATCGCCCAGCTGCGCACCCTCGAGGCGGCGGCGGAGCTGGCGCAGGTTGTCTACGACCGGGATCGGAAGCAGGCCGACATCCAGGCCGTGAGCCAGGCGACGCTCGACGCCGATGCGGCGGATCTCAAGGGCAGAAAGGCGCAGGTCGCCCGGCAGGCCGCGATCGTGGAGAAGAAGAGCATCCGCGCCCCCTTTGCCGGACGGCTCGGCATCAGCAACGTCAATCCCGGGCAGTATGTCAATCCCGGCGACAGGATCGTCACGCTCCAATCTCTCGACGCCCTCTACGTCGATTTCTTCCTGCCGCAGCAGGAACTGGAGAAGATCTCCCCGGGGCTGGCGGTCTCCGTCGAAACCGATACCTACCCGGGGCGGACCTTCCGCGGCCGGATCAGCACGGTCAATCCGAAAGTCGATACGGAGACGCGCAACGTTCAGGTGGAGGCGACCGTCTCCAATCCACGGCATGCGCTCCTGCCGGGAATGTTCGCGTCCGTCCGCGTCCGGATCGGGGCCGCAAAGGAATACCTGACGCTGCCCCAGACGGCCATCAGCTACAACTCATACGGCGCGACCGTCTACGTCGTCGAGGAACGCGGCAAAGGCTTGGACGGCCGGGCGATTCTGGCGGTCAAGCAGACCTTCGTCGAGGTGGGGCCCACGCGCGGCGATCAGGTCGCCGTGGTGAGCGGCATCGGGAAAGGCGACACGGTGGTGACCAGCGGACAGCTCAAGCTCAAGCCGGGCAGCGAAGTGATCGTCGACAACCGGGTCGAGCCTTCGAACGACGCCGCCCCCAGACCGGCGGACCAGTAAGGCGCAGGGAACTCCGATGCATTTCACAGACCTCTTCATACGGCGTCCCGTTCTCGCCATCGTGATCAACCTGTTCATCGTCGTCCTGGGGATCCGCTCCATCGAGCTCTTGGCCGTGCGCGAATTTCCCTTCACCCAGAATGCGGTGGTGACGGTGACCACCGTGTACACGGGCGCCGATCCGTCCGTCATCGCCGGCTTCATCACGACGCCGCTGGAGAATTCGATCGCCCAGGCCAACGGAATCGATTACCTCGTCTCCACCAGCACGCAGAATTCGAGCGTCATTCAGGCGTTTCTCCGCCTGAACTACGATCCGAACAGCGCCCTCACGGAGATCAACACCAAGGTCAACGCCGTCCTGAACCAGCTTCCCCCGGATTCCCAGCAGCCCGTCATCACCGTCGCGATCGGTGAAACGATCATGTCGATGTATATCGGATTTTACAGCAAGGTCATGACGAGCAACCGGATCACCGATTACCTGATCCGGTCGGTGCAGCCGAAGCTGCAGGCCATCGAAGGTGTCCAGACGGCGGAAGTCCTCGGGTCGCGCCGCTTCGCCCTGCGCGCCTGGCTGGATCCCGAGAGGATGTCGGCCCACGGCCTCACCGCCGCGGACGTGAGGGCGGCCCTCGCCGACAACGACTACATCTCCGCCATCGGGCGGACCCAGGGGCAGATGGTCACCGTGAACCTTCAGGCGGACACGACGCTCCACTCGGCCGACGAGTTCCGCGAACTCATCGTCAAGGCGAAGGACGGCGCCGCCGTCCGGCTGGGGGACGTGGCCAACGTCCTGCTCGGCGCCGAGGACTACGACATGGCGGTCTCCTTCGACGGGAACCGGGCCACCTACATCGGCATCCGGGTGGCGCCCAGCGCGAACCTCCTTACGGTGATCGACAGCGTGCGCAAGGCCTTCCCGCCGATCGAGGAGCAGCTGCCCGAGGGGTTGGAGGGGCGCATCGTCTACGACGCGACGAAATACGTGAACAGCTCGATCCGGGAGGTGACGCGGACGCTGATCGAGGCGCTGGTCATCGTGACGCTGGTGATCTTTCTCTTCCTCGCCTCGCTCCGTTCGGTGGCGATCCCGACGATCGCCATGCCCCTGTCGCTGATCGGCGCCTTCTTCATCATGCTCGTCCTCGGGTACACGATCAACCTGTTGACGCTCCTCGCGCTCGTGCTCGCGATCGGTCTCGTGGTCGACGACGCGATCATCGTCGTGGAGAACACGCACCGCCATATGGAGGGAGGCCTGCCGCCGTCGCAGGCGGCGATCGAGGGCGCCCGCGAGCTGGCGCAGCCCATCATCGCCATCTCGGTGGTCCTGGTCGCCGTGTATGTCCCCATCGGCTTCATGGGCGGTCTGACGGGGGCCCTCTTCAAGGAATTCGCCTACACCCTTGCCGGCGCCGTCGCCGTGTCGGCGGTCGTCGCCCTGACGCTCTCTCCGATGATGTGCTCGCGCTTCCTGAAGGGCGCCCGCGAGGGCGTCCGGAACCGCTTCGAGATGTTTGTCAACGACCGGTTCGAACAGGTCCGCCAGCACTACGCGAAGATGCTCCGCGCCGTGCTCGCCAATCTGCCGGCGGCGCTGGTCTTCGCCGGCATCATCCTCGCCAGCAACTATTTTCTCTTCGTCGGGGCGAAGAACGAGCTGGCGCCGCAGGAGGACCAGGGGGTCATCATCTCCCTGATCACGACGGCGCCCAACGCGACGCTGGAGCAGACGCAGCTCAACAGCCGGCAGGTCTTCGAACTGTTCCGGAGCTACCCGGAGACGGGCCACGTCTTCCAGCTCGACGGCATCAACGGGCTCAACTCGGGCGTCGCGGGCATGGTCCTGAAACCCTGGGACGAGCGGGAGCGGACGACGATGGAACTGAACCCGGAAATCCAGATGCGGCTCGGCGGGATTGCCGGGGCGCAGGCCGTATCGTTTCTGCGGCCGCCCCTTCCCGGCTCCACCGGACTGCCCGTTCAGTTCCTGGTCTGCACGACGGAGGGTTTCGACCGTCTCAACGAGGTGTCGCAGGCCCTGCTGGACCGGGCCGTCAAGAGCGGCCTCTTCGCCTACGCCGACTGCGACCTGAAGATCGACCGCCCGCAGATGGTCCTGGAAATCGACCGCGAAAAGACGGCGCAGCTGGGCCTGACGCTCCGCGACGTCGGAGCCGCCCTGGCTTCCATGCTGGGCGGCGGCTACGTCAACTATTTCGACCTGGCCGGACGCTCCTACAAGGTGATCCCCCAGGTGATGCAGCGGCACCGGCTCAACGCTTCGCAACTGCCCGATTACACTTTCCGGACGGCCAGCGGGGCGTCGGTCCCCCTGTCCACGATCGTGCGCCTCAGGACGACGGTGGTGCCGGAGGCCCTCAACCATTTCCAGCAGCTCAATGCCGCCAAGATCTCGGCTGTTCCGGCCCCCGGCGTGACCCTCGGCGAGGCCCTGGAGGGCCTTCGGGCCCTTTCGCGGGAGATCCTCCCGCAGGGCTACAACATCGACTATGCAGGCCAGTCCCGGCAGTTCGTCACCGAATCGCAGGCCCTGCTGGTCACTTTCTTCTTCGCCCTCATCGTCATCTTCCTGACGCTCGCCGCGCTGTTCGAGAGTTTCCGCGACCCCTTCATCGTCCTCATCAGCGTGCCCATGTCCATCTGCGGGGCCATGATCTTCATCAGCCTCGGCGTCGGCGGGTCCAGCCTCAATATCTATACGGACGTCGGGCTCGTCACCCTCATCGGCCTCATCAGCAAGCACGGCATCCTCATCGTCCGGTTCGCCAACGACCTGCAGGGGGAGGGAATCGCAAAGCAGGAGGCCATCGAAGCGGCCGCGAGCATCCGCCTGCGACCCATCCTGATGACGACGGCGGCGATGGTCCTAGGGGTCCTGCCCCTGGTTACGGCCTCAGGGGCGGGTGCGGAGGGGCGTTACAACATGGGGCTCGTGATCATGGCGGGGATCTCCATCGGAACGGTCTTCACCCTCTTCGTCGTGCCGGCCATGTATCAGCTGCTGGCTGCGGACCACGCGAAAAAGAGGGCAACCGCCGAACAACGCCCCGGCCCTCAGGAATAGACTTCGACCAGGGAGCCGGTCGGCTTTTTCCCTTCGGCAACGGCAAAGATCCTGCGCGCCAGATATCCGGGCTTCAGCAGGTCGGCAGGATCGATTTCGAGGCCGCTGTCCGCGACCAGCGTCGTGTCCACGGCGCCGGGCAGCACCGCGTAGACCTTCACGCCGGGGATCTCGACCTCGTCGGCAATCGCCTTCGTCAGGCCGACGACGCCGAATTTCGACGCGCAATAGGCCGAAAACCCGGCCATCCCTTCGACGCCGAGGCCGGAGGAAATGTTCACGATGACGCCCTTCCGCTGCCTGCTCATCACGGGAAGCACCTGCCGGAGGAGCAGAAAGGTCCCCTTGAGATTGGTGTCGAGAATCCTGTCCCAGTCGTCGTCCGTCGTTTTTCCGATCGGCTTGTAGACGGCGACCCCGGCGTTGTTGACGAGGACATCGATCCGGCCGAAATGCTTCAGGGCCCGATCGACGGCCCCCTGCACGTCTTTCGGCTTGCGGACGTCGGCGACGAGGCCCAGGACGTCTTCCGTCTTTCCGGCGGCCGCCAGGTCCTTCACGGTCTTCCCCACGTGTCCGCGGTGGCGGCAGAAGACGACGACCCGGTCGCCGTGCCGAAGAAACTCCTCCGCCGTGGCGTGGCCGATCCCCCGCGTGGAGCCCGTGATCACGACGATGCGGTTCATAGGCTGGTTCTCCTTTCATCGCTTCTGAAATGCGGTTCACTTATCTTCTTAGCGGATCGATCCCGCTTTGCCCATGGCAGATGATCCACGGTTCATTGACAGGGCGCTCCCCCCACCGACGCGGCCTGCTACGCGAAGTAGCGCGGGACCGCATCGGCATGGATCAGGAGCAGCACGACGAGCATGAAGTTGTTGATCCCGCGGAACAGGCCCGGAAATCCGGGCTCTTCCTTTTTCAGCAGGCGGATCCCCGCGGCGGCGAGCCAGAGGGAGGCGGCCAGAAGGGCCGCGCGGACGGGAAACGTGACGACCAGTCCGCCGGCGGCGATCAGTTGGAGGCTCACGGCGGCGGCGAGGAGCCACTGGAACGTGAGGCGGTAGAGCTGCCTTACCGTGAAAACCGCCGTCAGGGAGGGCAGGCCGATCGACGCATACTCCTTCCCGAAGGCCGCCAGATGGGCGAAGGAATGGGGCACCTGCCACATGAAGAAGAAGAAACACAGCGCCGCCAGCGGTGGGTCGCAGAGTCCGCCGCCGGCGGCCGTCCACCCGACGGCCGGCGGGATGGCGCCGGTCAGGGCCCCGGGGATGGCGGCGAAGGCGCTGCGGCTCTTCAACGGGGTATAGACGCCGTTGTACCAGAACAGGGCGGCGAACCCGAGCAGAGGCGCCTCACGGGAATCGGCGAGAAGAAGGAGGGCACCGCCGGAGGCGATCAGCAGCCAGGAAAAGCGGAGGGCGGCTGCCGGACGGACCCTGCCGGACGGGATCGGCCTTGCGGCGGTCCTCGCCATCCGGGCGTCCGTCTCCCGTTCCTGCCACTGGTTCAGAGCGCAGGCCCCGCAGGCCAGAAGAAAGACGCCGGCGACCGGGGCCGCCGCGGCTGCAGCCGGTCCCCCGGCCAGGAGAAATCCGGCCGCTGCGGTGAGGGAGGCCAGGAAAGCGATCCTCGCCTTGCACAGGCCGGCATAGGGGCGGAGCGTTTCCCGCATGGTCATTTCAGCGCCTCCAGATAGGCCATGACCGTGCGGAGTTCCTCGTCGGTCATCGGAATGGCGGGCATCACCGGCGGGAAGCCTTTGACGGTGGCCTTCCGGGGATCCACGATATGCTCCCGCACGAAGGACGCATCCACGGTGATCTCCCGTTCGCGCCCTCCGGCGGTCACCGTCTCCTTCCGGCCTATCAGGCCCTTGAGGGTGGGCCCGACCTTCGCGGTGCCGTCCAGCGAATGGCAGCCGAGGCAGCCCTTCGCCTGGAGGATCCGCGGCCCGAGGTCGGCGGCCGCCTTGCCGGGCGGGGCGGCGTGCCACTTCTGAAAGTCCGCCGGCGCCATCGCGACGAGCTTCGACCGCATGTGGGAGTGCCCGACGCCGCAGTACTCGGTGCAGAAGATGTCGTAGTTTCCCGTTGCGTTCGCCGTGAACCAGAGGTGGGTCGTCATCCCGGGCACGCAATCCTCCTTGATCCGGTACGCGGGGATGAAGAGGCAGTGGAGGACGTCGACGGACGTCATGAGAAGCTTTACCGGCCTTCCTACGGGGACGGTCAGGACGTCTTCCTGTCGCCCGTTCTCGTAGGTGAAGAGCCAGGACCACTGGCGCGCCGTTACCTGGACCGTCATGGCGTCCCGGGGCGGGTTCCGGATCAGGTCGAAGTCGACCCAGCCGAAGTAGAACATGAGCAGCACGAGGATCGTCGGCACCACCGTCCAGATGATCTCCAGGGAGACGTTCTCCCGGACGTGCTCGGGATGGGGATGCCGTTTCCGGTTGTACTTGACGAGAAAGGTCACCATGCAGGCCGTGACGGCCGCCAGCAGGATGACGCAGCAGACGACGATGAACAGGAACGCGTCGTCCACTTTCCCCGTCGTATTGGCTGGTCCGAGAATCATGCAAGGCACCTCAGCGGTAGATCACGTCGACGAAGGTCAGTCCGATCAGGGCCGTCAGGACGCAGACGGTGAGAGCGAGCGTGGCCTTCAGGAACCGGCCCTCGTCCTTCAGATGCATGAAGAAGGCGAGGACGAGGCCCGCCTTCGCCGAGGCGATGACCAGCGACCCCAGGGCGCTGAAGCGGGCCAGGAGCTGGAGCTTCGCGACGGCAAGGGTTGCGCCGAGCAGGACCAGCAGGGCCAGCCAGACGGCCGTGTAGGTTCGTGCGGCGGATTCGCGGAGGGGGTTCTGCATGGCGTCGCCTCACGTGACCAGATAGAAGAGCGGGTAGAGATAGATCCACACGATGTCCACGAAATGCCAGTAGAGGCCCGTGTTCTCGAGCCGCGCATCGTTCTCCCGGCCAATCGTTCCTTTCCGGGTGAAATGGACCATGAAGGCGATGACCGCGATGCCGACGAGGACGTGGAGGCCGTGGAGGCCCGTCATGACGTAGTAGAGGCCGAAGAAGAGGGTCTCTCCTTTGCCCAGATTCAGAAGGACCGGCGAGTTGGGATAGATGCCGGCGGCGATCTTCGCGCTCCACTCGAAATACTTGATCACCAGAAAAACGATTCCCAGGAAGATCGTGGCGGCCTGCAGGCGCGCCGACAGGATCTTCTCCCCCTTCCGGATCGCGGCGATCGCGAGGGCGATCGTGAAGCTGCTCGTCAACAGGACCGCGGTGTTGACCGTTCCGAGGACGAGGCTCTCCCCGGCCGCGCCCCGGTGAAAGTCTGCGGGGAACCGGTGGCGGAAGACGGCGTACAGGAGAAACATGCCGCCGAAGAAGAGGATCTCGGTGAAGAGGAAGAGCCACATCCCCATCTTCTTCCCCTCGCGATCGATCGAAACCGTTTCCGTGCTCAAGACACTACCTCACCGCCTCCTCTTCATAGGCATAGGGTCCCTGCCGGACGACGGGCGGAGAGGCGAAATTCTCGTGCGGCGGCGGCGAAGCAATCGTCCACTCGAGCGTCCTTCCTCCCCAAGGATTCGCGGGGGCCTTTCCACCCCTGAAGACCGAGCGGATCAGGTTCGCGAAGATGATGACGAGGCCGACGGCGAGGAACCAGGACCCGATGGTCGAGACCACATGGTTCAGATGGTATTCCGGGGGGTAGTCGAAGTACCGCCGCGGCATGCCCTGGAACCCGAGGACGAACATGCTGAAGTAGAGGATGTTGAAGCCGACGAAGAGGCTCAGCCAGCCGATCTTCGCGTATTTTTCGCTGTACATCCGGCCGGTGATCTTGGGGAACCAGTAGTGCAGGCCGGCCAGGATGGAAAAGCCGGCGCCGCCGAACATGACGTAGTGAAAATGGCCGACGATGAAATAGGTGCCGTGGAGATGGAGATTCGGCGCCAGCGCCCCGATGATGAGGCCGCTGAGCCCGCCGATGGAGAAGAGGAAGATGAAGGACAGGGCGAAGACCAGGGGGCTGTCCAGGGCGATGGATCCCCTGTAGAGGGTGGACACCCAGTTGAAGATCTTCACGCCCGTCGGCACGGCGACGAGGAAGGAGACGAAGGAGAAGATCACCCGGGCCGTATCGCTCATGCCGCTGGTGAACATGTGATGCCCCCAGACGAAGTAGCCGACGGCGGCGATCGCGAGGGCCGACAGGCAGATGGCCGTGTAGCCGAAGAGGACCCGCCGCGAGAAGACGGGCACGATCTCGCTGATGATGCCCATGGCGGGGAGGACCATGATGTAGACTGCGGGATGGGAGTACATCCAGAAGAGATGCTCGTAGAGAATCGGGTCTCCGCCCCGGGAGGGGTCGAAGAATCCGACGCCGAAGAACCGGCCCAGGACGATGAAGAGGAGCGTGATGGCCAGGACCGGCGTCGCCAGCATCTGCACCCAGCCCGTGGCGTAGAGCGTCCAGGGGAAGGCGGGCATGCGGAACCAGCGCATGCCCGGTGCCCGCATCCGGTGGATCGTCGTGACGAAATTGAGCCCCGTGAGGATGGAGGAGAACCCCAGGACGAAGACGCCGAGGACCGCCGTCGAGATGTTCGCCGGCGTCTGGATGCTGTAGGGGGCGTAGAAGGTCCACCCCGTGTCCGGCGGGCGGCCCTGCACGAAGAGGGACGCGAGGATGAGAACCGCCCCGGCCACGTAAAGCCACCAGGACAGACGGTTGATCCTGGGGAAGGCCACGTCCTGCGCCCCGATCAGGATGGGCAGGAAGATGTTCCCGAAGGCGACGGGAATACCGGGGATGATGAAGAGAAAGATCTGGATGACGCCGTGGAGCGTGAAGAATTCGTTGTAGGTCTGCTGGTCCATGAGCCAGCCGGGGGACAGGAGGTTCAGGCGGATCATGAAGCCCAGGACGACGCCGACGGAGAAGAAGGAGAGGATCGCCATCAGGTACATGACGCCGATCCGCTTGTGGTCGGTGGACATCATCCATTCGGCGACGACCCAACGATACTTGCCGGTTCTCCCGTAGAAGTCCGCCTCCGCCGAGGAATGCTCATCTTTCAAGGTCATATTCCCTGCCCCTTCGATACCGCCGCTCCGAGGCCCGCAGGTACAGGAACAGGCCTGCCATGGCTGCGAGGGTGACGAGGCCGATCGTGGCGATGAAATAGAAGAAACGGCTCAGCCCCGGAGGTTCGTGGGAAAAGCAGTAGAGGAGGGCCCTGCGAAACCCCGTCACGGCTTTCCCCTCCGCCGCCTCGGCGAGAGACACGTTGAGGTCGAAGGAGGAGAAGGCGATCGGGTATTCGGCGCCGTACTGGTACTGCGTCACCTGGAGGTATCGGGAGACCTTCCCCGCCGGGGAGAGGAAGATGAGGACGACGGGGTGGTCGAAGCCGTGGACCCTGTCTTTCTTGAAGCGGAAACCGACGGATTCGGTCAGCTTCCGGATTCTGTCCCGGTCGCCCGTGAGGAATGTCCACGCTTCCGCCGGAAATTCGGGCCCGGCGGCCTTGATGTAGTTCTTCCTGACATCGTGGGCCTTTTCCGGGGTGTCGGTCTCGTCGAAGCTTACGGTGATCACCCGGTAATCCCGGCCCCCCCGCGCGGCCAGCCTCGGCAGGGCCTTGGAAAGCCCGCTGAGCATGAGGGGACAGACATGCTCGCAGGTGTAGTAGACGAGGGTCAGGATCGCCGGCTTTCCCAGAAGATCCGCGAGCCTCACCGTTGCCCCGTTTTCGTCGCGGAAGACGAGGTCTGTCGGCAGGGTCTGCCCCGTCTTTTCCTCGATGCCGATCTCGCCGCCTCCCTCGCCGCCGGTGCCGAGCGTTTCATGTCCGTGGAGACTCGGCGCAACGAGCAGCGTCGCCAAGGCGAGCAGCCACAGGGCGGTTTTCATGATACCGTCTCCTTCCCTTCCCTCCGCCTCCGTCCTCCGAATCTCCACCATGCCCACAGGGGCACGCCGGCCAGCAGGAACACGGCGGCGGCCGCGGGGAAGAAGACTTTCGGCGCGATCCCGGGGTGGGCGATGGCGGCGCGGTCTACGTTGTTCAGCCGGAGGATGTAGGCCTCGAGGTCGGCGATCTGCTGCTGCGTGAGGGCGTGGCTGTCTCCGAAGGCGGGCATGCCGATGCTCGGGCGCGGTCCTTCCGGGCGCGAGCCGTGCTGGATGTAGCGATCGAGTTTTTCGGCAAAGGCCTGGGGATCGGGGCTGAATTCGTCCGGGTGAACCGGGTTCAGGGACGGCACCGTTCCGTCCCGGGAGCCGGGATTCGGGACTTTGCCGGTTCCCTCGGCGCCGTGGCAGGAAGCGCAGGTGGCGGCGAACAGAATGGCCCCGTGGTCGCCGCTGCCGATGATGGACGCGGCCGCGCCGGGCCCGCCCCGGGGGCCGGCCGGAGCATCCGCCGCCGGGCCGGCCTCTCCGCTCCCCGCCGGGGAACCGGTATCCGGTCGTTCCTTGAGGCTGAGCAGGTAATCGATCAGTTGATCGATCTCTCCGCGGCTCAGCCCCGCAAGCGGGGGCATGATCGAGGCGGGGTTGTGGGACTTCGGGTCGCGAAGCTGGGTTTCCAGCCACTGACGGGACCGCCCCGCAAGCCCTTCCCTGGAAAGATCCGGTCCGATCTCACCTCCGATGCCGCCGATCCGGTGGCAGGCGATGCAGCCCTGCGACCGGAACAGGTCGCTTCCGGCCTTTTCACCGGCTGCGGGCGCCGGCGGTGCCCCCGCCGGACCTGCGGCAGGCTCGATCCCCTCGGGCTTGCTGACGGCGCCGGCCAGCGTCAGACCGATGAAGATCCCTGCGGCAACGAACCAGCCTGCCATGGCTGCGGGCCGGCGCCGGGGATCGCGTTCGGCCCCCCTGTCCGCGAAGGGGATCAGGAAAAGGAGCAACGTCCCGATGACCGGGATCCCCACGGTGGCGATGACTTCCAGGTGCCCGGGAAAGAACTTCAGGGCCTGATAGAAGAAGAGAAAGTTCCATTCCGGCTTGGGGATGTAGGATGCGTCCAGGGGGTCCGCCATGCCCGCGAAGGGGGGAGGAAAGTAGGCGGAAAGGGCGACGAGAAGCAGGGTCACAAGGGCCGCGACGAGGCCGTCCTTGAATACCTGGTCGGGCCAGAAGGGTCCCTTCTCCGCACGCTTCCTTTCGTCCCAGGGTCCTGCATTCCCGACCTTCCGGAGGGCGACGAGGTGAATCACGGCGAGGACGAGCAGGGCGCCGGAGAGGATCGCGGCATGGAGGATGAAGAAGCGGGACAGGGTCAGCTGCCCGATGACGCCGCCCCCGAGCATGATGCGCTTGATGAAGTCGCCGACGACGGGAACCGTGCCCGCGGCGCTCGACGCCACTTCCACGAGCCAGTAGCTGCGCTTGTCCCAGGGGAGCGCACCTCCGGTCAGGCTCATCGCCATGGTCAGGAGGAAGAGGAAGATGCCGGAGACCCACTGGAGTTCATGGGGGCGCTTGTAGGCCCCCCAGATGAAGACCTGCGACATGTGGAGGATCACCAGGACGACCATGGCGCTGGCTCCCCAGAAGTGGAGCCCGTGGATCAGCCACCCGAAAGGCACCTCGGTGCGCAGGTAGTTGAGGCTGTTGTATCCCTGGCCGAGGACGGGGACGTAGTAGAAGAGCTGCCAGATCCCCGTCGCGGCCTGGAGAAGAAAGACGATGAGGGCGGAACTGCCGAAGACGTAGGCGTAGCTGCTGCCTCCGGCCATCTCCTCGTCGAGGGCCAGGCGGACCGACGCGGAGAGAGGCCACCGTTCATTGATCCACGCCGAGATCCGGCCGGAAAACCGCGAGAACATCGGCTGCCCCCCTACACAGGATGTTTTTCCGGTGCACCGCTCCTGAAGCGCTTCCACTCGACATAGAGCTCGTTCTTTTCCAGCCGCGTTTGCAGCGTATCGAGGGGGCGGGGCGCGGGGCCGCCGAGGACGGTCCCGTCGAGCGCGTAGAAGCTCCCGTGGCAGGGACATTCGAAATGCCGGCTCGCGGCGTTCCAGGTGTACTGGCAGCCCAGGTGGGTGCAGGTTGGAGAAAAGACCGTGACTCCGCTGTCGTGTCTGACCGCCCAGAGGTGGCGGATCACGGATTCCCGAACGTAGGCATCGACCTGCATATCGGCGACCTTCAGGCTGACGGGGCTGCCGACGGGCAGCGCCCCGATGTCGCCGACCTTGATCCAGGAGGTTTTGGCGCTTCGGAAGGCGGGGCCGATGAAGGAGCCGAGGAGGGGAATTCCCACGATCACTCCGCAGAGCAGGGTTACGACCCCCGTCGCCCGTTTCAGGAACCGCCGGCGCGTACCGTCGTTCTCGTCGCCGATTTCATTGTCCGGGTCTGTGCCGTTGTCTTCCATGGGCCCTCCACAGGGGAAAATGCGGGATGGACGGACCTTCCATCGCCGCCGCGGGACATGCAAAATAATTGTGCAATCGTCATCATAAGTTAGTGCACTTGCCGGCTGAAGGAAATAGGGAGAAAAGGTCAGAAAAAGAGTAGGGAAAAGCTGCCATCGACAGCAGGGCAGCGTTATCCGGGAAGGCCCGGTCCGCCTCCGGCGTTCTTCTCCTGCCGCGGGGGGCGGGCGGCCCGACCGATCCGCTGCCGGGGGATGGTAGACAGGGCCTACCAATAGGCATACGATCAATCCGTGTTGTTTCCGGCGGCGGAAGCCGGTTAGATTATAGACGATCCTGGATAGACGGCGGATATCGCCCGAAAGGGAAACGATACCGCAGCGGCAACGTCAGAAAACAAAAAGGAGTGTGGAATGAAAAAAGTCTTCGTTTTCCCGGCGATCGTTCTCTCCCTCTTCTGGCTCTGCCCGGGCTCCGCGGCACAGGCGGCGGACCTCTCGCAGGGCAAGGAGGCCTTTGTGCAGCATTGCGCCGAGTGCCATCCGAACGGGGAGAACATGATCAATCCCGCCAAGACGCTCCACAGGAAGGACCTCGTCGCGAACGGTCTCGCCAAACCGGCCGATATCGTGGGGCAGATGCGGAACCCCGGGCCCGGGATGCCGAAATTCGACGCCAAGACCATTCCCGACGAGAAGGCCCGCGCGATCGCGGAGTACATCCTGAAGACGTTCTGAGCTGTCCCCGATCCGCTTCAATGGGCTTCCGGAGCGGACGGAGGGGAGAGGCGGCTTTCCACCGCCTCCCTCAATTCGCTGATGCTGAAGGGCTTGGAAAGGCAGACATCGGCTCCGGCATTCCGGAAGGCCTTCTCACCGCAGACGCCGCTCATGCCGATGATGCGGACGCCGGGAGACTGCTCCTTCACGAACCTGCAGAGGCTGAAGCCGTCCATTCTGGGCATGTCGGCATCGGTGATGACGGCGTCGTACCGATTGCTCGATTGCAGATGGATTGCATCGATGCCGTCGCAGGCCGTGTCCACGGTATGGCCGAAGAGCTTCATGGCGGAAGAGAGAAATTCCAGGATGTCCGGGTTATCATCAACAACCAGCAGTTTCATATCGAACCTCCATCGTTCTTGACATACTTCCCCCAATGGCAAGAATAGATAAACGGAGGCGGTCCATCAATACGAGTCTATAGGGTAGTTATTGGTAAGGAATATCTACCATCGGATACCCCTTATTGGTAGGTTGTTCCTACCATTATGCCTCCAGCGAATCCTCATTGTTTTTCTTAAGTAATATCATAAGTTAAGAGTACGGCAGGGTGATCCCCCGCGGGCGGGGCGCCGGCCGATTTTTCGCGAAGGAACCTTCATGCACGGCTTTCCCGACGCGGTCGCACTCTCGAGGCTGCAATTCGCGTTTACGGCCATGTTCCACATCATCTGGCCGGTGGTGACGATCGGCCTGAGCCTCTTCCTGGTATTTCTCGAGGTCCGCTGGATGGGGACCGGGAAGGAGGAATACCTCCGCCACGCGAAATACTGGAGCCGGCTGTTCTTCCTCAACGTCGCGATCGGCGTCGTCACCGGCTTTCCCATGGAGTTCCAGTTCGGAACGAACTGGAGCGTCTTTTCCCGGGCGGGGGGCGACTTCTTCGGTCACATGCTGGGATACGAGGCGGCCATGGCCTTCATGCTCGAGGCCAGCTTCATCGGGATCATGATCTTCGGCTGGAAGAGGGTCTCTCCCGGGATGCACCTCTTCGCCACTTCCATGGTGGCGCTCGGGGCGTCCCTTTCAGCCTTCTGGATCATGGTGGCCAATTCGTGGATGCAGACGCCCCGGGGCGGGTTCTTCGATCAGGGGAAATTCGTCGTCACCAGTCACCTGCAGGCCATCTTCAACCCCGATATGATGTGGAGCGTTCCCCACATGTGGGTGGCCGCCCTCGAGATCTCCGCCTTCGCGGTGGGAGGGCTGAGCGCCTGGTATCTCTCCAGGGGCAGGCATACCGCCTTCTTCCTGGCTTCCTTCAAATGGGCCGTTGTCGCCGCAATCGTGATCGCCCCCCTGCAGATCTGGCTCGGCGACGGCTCGGGAAAGGCGGTGCGGATGTACGATCCCGCCAAACTGGCCGCGTTCGAGGCCCACTGGCACACCAATCCTTCCGGGGAAGGGGCGCCCTTCGCGGTCCTCGCCTGGCCCGATTCCGAACGCGAGGACAATGCCTGGTCCATCGAAATCCCCTATGTCCTGAGTCTTCTGACCACCTATTCATCGACCGGGCAGGTCAAGGGACTGAGGGATTTCCCGCGGGAAGACCGTCCGCCCGTCGTATTGCCCTTCTACGCGTTCCGGATCATGGCGGGCGCGGGATTCGCCCTCCTGGCGCTCGCCGTCTGGACGCTCTGGGTCTGGCGCAGGGAGGGGCTCGATCCCGGGCGCGTCGCCGCCCGGAAGTGGCTCCTCCGCGCCTGGATGGCGGCCGTCCCGCTCAGTTATCTCGCCATGGAGACCGGATGGTTAACCCGCGAGATCGGCCGTCAGCCCTGGGTCATTTCCGGAATGCTCAGGACGGCGGAATCGGCCTCTCCCGTCCCGGCCGGAACGGTGGCGGCGTCACTGATCGCCTTTGTCCTTGTCTATGCCTTTCTCGCCTTCGTTTTTTTCGTCTTTGCACGGCGCATCATCGTCCGCGGGCCTGACCCGCAGGGACCGGGTCCGGCCGTTCGCGGCCGTTCGGGAGAGGAGGGCGGATATGGAGTGGCTTGAAGCGCACGTCGCCCAGATCTGGTTCCTGATCATCGGCTTCTTCGTTCTCTACTATGCGGTTGCCGACGGGCTCGGCCTCGGCGTGGGGATGATCTCCCTCTTTTCTCCCGATGAGGCGAAGCGGGGCGTCATGATGGCAAGCCTTCAGAGCACCTGGCAGGACAACCAGACCTGGCTCGTCCTTCTCGGCGGCATGCTCTTCGGGGCCTTCCCGCTCTTCTACAGCGTGGCCCTTTCCGCCTTCTACGTGCCGATCACCGTCATGCTCTTCGGTCTGATCTTCCGCGGCTTGGCCTTCGAGTTCCGCGGTCACTCCGAAAGGCCTTCCCGCTGGAGCCTGTCCTTCGGCCTCGGCAGCCTAGTGACCGCGCTCTGCCAGGGCTTCACGCTGGGGGGGATCTTCTACGGCATCCCCATGGACGGGCAGACCTTTACCGGCACGGTCTGGAGCTGGTTCCATCCCTATTCCGTCGTCTTCACCCTGGGCGTGGTCTCCGGCTATGTGATGCTGGGGGCGAACTACCTCATCCTGAAGACGGACGGCGACATCCAGCGAAGCAGCAGACGGTGTTCCTCCTCCGCCGGCTTTTCGACCCTCGTCGTCTCGGTCGTCATCTATGCCTGGACGATTGCGCGCCATCCCTACATGGCGCGGAAGTGGACCGCCGCGCCGGAGTTCTTCTCCGTCGCCGCCCTTCCCGCCCTGGCCCTGGTCGCATTCGCCCTGTACCGCCGCGGCCTCGGGCGATCGGAATCGGCGCCCTTCCTCTGGAACGTGGTCCTGGTCTTCTGCTCCTTCGCCGGCATTTCCGTCGGCTTCTACCCCTACATCATTCCCAACATGGTGACGATTCAGAACGCCGCGGTATCCTCTCCCCGGACGCTGATCTTCATGCTCGCCGCGATCGCCGTTCTGCTCCCCGTCATCCTCGTTTATACGGGCTACAAACACTGGCTCTTTCGCGGGAAGGCTGTGGGAGGCGGTTATGGGGATTAGCGGAAGGGGTCGGGTGAATCCGGCAGCGAGCGCATCCCCCGCGGCTTGCCACGGGGTAAGCGAGCGAATCCTGTTTGAGATCCCTTCCTTGGGAATCGAAGATTCTCCGGAGAGCTTCGATTTGTCGTGCCATCTCGAAACGCCATCGGCAGATAGGAATGGAAAATGCGAGTAAAGTCCATGAGATCGAATACTTCTTTTCTTTGGGGCACCGACGCGAAAGACCGGTCGAAAATCGGCATCTGGTTTCAGGCCTTCCGCTTTCATTACGTGCCGCCCAGCTTCCTGCCCGCGATGATCTGCAGCCTCATCGCGTGGACGAACGGAGGGATCCGCGATCTGGGGGCCTTGCTGCTTGTCATTGCAGGCGTCACGATCAATCACGTCGGCCTCAATATGCTCGACGACGTCTGCGACTACCGCCATTCGGTCGACGATCGGATGGGGGGGGAAAAGAATCCCTATACGGGGGGAAGCGGCGTCCTGACCTCGGGACTGCTTTCCGCAAAGCAGATGATTTTCGCGTCCTCGCTGTGCTTCGCCGTCACGGCAACCATCGGCTTCTATCTGGCGTTCGTCAAGGGGTGGGTGGTGCTGGCGCTCGGCCTCTTCGGGCTTTTCTGCTCGATCTTCTACACGCTTCCGCCGGTCAAATTCGGGTACAGGGGGCTGGGCGAGCTGGGACTGCTCGTGAATTTCGGACCCGTCATCGGTCTCGGGGCCTATTACGTGCAGAGCGGCGACCTGTCCGCCGAGCCGCTGGTGATTTCACTCGTTCTGGGTTTCATGATGTGGTCCATGATCGTCATCAACGAGATCCCCGACTACGACAGCGACCGCGCCGGGGGGAAGATGAACCTGGTGGCCCGCTGCGGAAAGGAAACGGGAATCGTGCTCTACATCGCGGGATTGGCCTGCGCCTATGGGATCCTGGTCGCCTCGGTGCTGTTCGGGATCGCGCCCGCCACCGTCCTCCTGGGTCTGCTGAGCCTTCCGCTCGCCCTGAAATCGATCGGCATCCTGCGGGCGAACTACCGGGACAGCGTCGCCATGACCCCGGCCAATCTGCTGATGATCCGGGTTCACCTCGTGACGGGACTTGCACTGATTGCGGCCTATGCCTTGCACCTGGCGGGCATCTGACAGGCTGCTGAAGAACGCCCGTCTGCTGCGTTTCCCCTCCGACCGAGGCGACAGCCCGACAAGCCCGGTTCCCGGGACCGGAAGGGGGTCACCGATCGGCGAGGGATGAAAGAAAGGCCATCAGATTGGTCTTCTTGTTCTTGATGCCGAATTTGGCGCGGAGGTTCTTGCGGTGGAAGTCGACCGAGGTGGCGGAGATGTTCAGGATGTCGGTCATCTCTTTGGTCGTCTTCCCCTCCTTGAGAAGATTGGCGACCTGTATTTCCCGCGGTGTCAGGTCCAGATAAGCTGAGGTCAGCGTGCACAGGAAGGGAGACACGATGTCCCGGAGGTTTCTTTCGATGATCTCGACCTGGGCCAGCTGACTTTCATTGAGCTGGAGGTGCTTCAGATTCTCGATGTGCGGGAGGATCAGTTTCCGGACATTCGCCAGGACCTGCTCTTCCAGCGTTGCCTTGTCCTGCTCCCGGTGCTGGAGCAGGACCTTCAGCGCCGTGTTGGCCTCCTCCAGGGATCGGGACTTCAGCTCCAGCGCCTGCTCCCGCTCCTTGAGCGCCTTTTCCGCCGCCTGGCGCTCCCTCCGTTCGTCGGCTTCCTGGAGCGCCCGCGTCACGACCGATGCGAGGCGTGACAAGCGGCTCTTGAGGACGTAATCCGTCGCTCCCTGTTTGAGGAGGGCGATGGCCGTTTCCTCGCCCAGTGCCCCCGAAACGAATACGAACGGCACGTTCGGGCACTTGTTCACGGCGATCTTCAGCGCCGAGAGGCCGTCGAACTGGGGCAGGGAATAGTCCGAGAGGATGATGTCAGGGGGAAATTGATCGAGTGCTTCGACGAAGGATGGCCGGTCGCACACGCATTTCGACTCGAAGACCGCACCGGCCTCCCGGAGTTCGAACTGGATCAAATCGGCATCCGCCGATACATCTTCCAGGATCAGGATGCGCATGTCTTTACTCATGTTCCATCCTCCACCCTTCCGTAGGAAAATAGCAAGAAGAGGGCAGCTTCGTCAAGGACTGCCCTCTCGGTTCCTGGTGCGACCGCATGGATTCCCCCCGGATCACTTGACCACGATCACGGAGCACTTGGCCCCGCGGACGACTCTTTCGGCGACGCTTCCGAGCAGAAGTTTCTTCAATCCCTTTTTCCCCTGCGAGGCGATGACGATCAGGTCGATCTTCTTCTTCCTCTGTTCGTCGATGATGACCTCCGAAGGATAACCCATTTGCACGTCATATACAACTTCTACCTTCCTGCCGGCCGTTACGGCCGCGGCCTGCTTCGCGAGGCGTTCCCTGGACGTCTTCACCGCCTCTCTTTCCACCTGTTGGAGAAGCGAGGTGTCGATGCAGTAATCCGCACCGCACTGCTGAAACCGCTCGTCGATCACGTGGAGCAGATAAATCTTCGCCCCCTTCTCTTCGGCAATGTCCACGGCCTTCTTCAAGGCCTTGTCGGAAAATGAAGAAAAGTCGGTAGGAACCAGGATTCTCTTCGGCGTAAACATGGTCTTATCTCCTTTCCGGTTCAAGATCACAAGCCGTCCATCCCTTCACCCTCATGACATCTCCCTTTTTTTAAAATAGGAATGGCCGCCGCCTTTGGCAACAGGACGGCGCAGATTTGCCGAGACGCGTCGAGAGCGGGATTGCCGCACTCCGCAGGCGGTGGCAATGCTCTCTCCAGGCGGCGCCGCAATTCACCGGGGAGAAACGCATGCGCTACGTTCTCCTTCAACTTCGTCGAGGATGCCGCCAAGGAAGCACTCCATGCAGCGGCTTACGAGCGGGGCATGGGGATACTGGCCACGAAGCCCTTGCCGGAAACGTTCTTCAGCTTGACCGAAGCCCTTTTTGCGAATAACATCGGAACATCCGCCGTTCGATGACAAGGAGGCGCGGTGAACAGAATCCGAATCCTCAAGGTCGCGTCGAGCCTGCCGTTCCTGATCGTGGCGGGATTGTTCTGCCTCTACCTGATATGCGGCTTTTTCCTCGTCGATCCGCTGGCCCAGAAACTCCTGCCCTGGGTGGGCGAGACCAAACTCGCCAGCCGTCTGAGCGCGCAGCAGGTGAAGTTCAACCCCCTCACGTTCGAAGTCACCGTGGACGGCCTGAAGCTGGCCGAGCGGAACGGCAATCTCCTAGCGGGTTTCGACCGTCTCTACCTCAACATCGGCACCACGGGGCTGTTCCGCTGGGCCTGGCGCATTCAGGATGTCCAGCTTCAACGCCCGCAGGTGGTCTTCGTGTCGCTGCCTGAAGGCAAGTCCAACTGGTCGGCCCTCGCGGACAGGCTCGGTGGGGGCAAGACCGCGGGAAAGAAGGAGCCGGGCGGCGCCACGGCGCGGGTGCTGGTCGATCACATCAAGATCGCCGACGGCGACATCGAGTTCACCGACGCGGCCCGCGAGGGTCCCCCGTTCAAAGCCGCGCTGAAGCCGCTCGGGATCGAGCTCGACGGCCTGTCCACGCTGCTCGATGACCGCGGCAATTACCAGATTGCCGCCCGACTGCCGGAGCAGGGCGGCACGCTGACCCTGAAGGGCGACATCAGCCTGAACCCGCTTTCGTCCAAGGGCGAAATCGCCCTCGCGGGGATCGGGCTCGCGGAGCTGCAGCGCGCCGACAAGGCCCGCCGCAATTTCGAGGTGACATCGGGAACGCTGGCCGCCGGCCTGCGCTATCGCTTCGCCTTGGTGAAAGGCGAGACGGGTTCCGGGGCACCCTCGCTTCAGATCGACGACGCGAATCTCAGCGTCCTGAATTTCGCGCTCGCGCCGCGGGGCGGCGCGCCCCTGCTGGAACTCGCCGAGGCGCGGATCGGCAATGCAAACCTCGATCTGACGCAGCGGCGCGTCGAAGTGGCGAGCGTGAGCCTGACCGGGGGCAAGCTGGCCGCCACCCGCGATGCCGAGGGCGGACTGGACTGGCAGACGCTGTTTGCCGCAGGGAATCGGAGGCCCGACCCCGCGCCCGCGGCCGCTGCGGAAACGGCGCCCGAAAAGGCCGCAGCGGCGCAGCCGTGGAAGATCGGCGTGCGGGAAATCCGGATGTCCGACTGGGCGGCGCGCTTTACGGACCGGGGATTTGCGAAGCCGCTCGTCGTCACCGCCGCGGGTTTCGCGATGACGGCAGCGCTTTCGGGCGAGGCGGGCGCAAAGACGGAGATCGAAGTCGGTCCCGTGAATGCGGCCCTTGGACCGGTCAGGGTGTTGTCCGGAACGGGAGAGGCGGCGGCCCTGCAGCGCGCCGCCCTGGTCGACGCGAAGCTGAGTCTGGCGGCGAACCGTCTCGCCATCGAAGCCGTGGAGTTGAGCGGCCTGCGCACGGCCGTGATCCTGAGCAAGGACAAGACCCTCAACTGGGCGGAGATCCTGAAGAAGGCGCCGGACGCTCCGGTTCCCGCGCCGGCCAAGCGCGCCGCGGTCAATCCGGCCGCAGGGGACAAACCCGGCATGGACGTGCAGCTGGCGCGCTTCAGTCTGGACGGGATCGAGGTCGGCATTGCGGACCGGTCGGCCGGTGAGCCGGTTGTCCTCGACATCACCAGGGGTTTTGCGAGGGCGAAGGACCTCAGCCTCGATCTGAACAGGGCCGTGCCGATTCAGGCCGGCTTCGGCGTCAAGCAGGGCGGCAGCTTCAGCGCCGGCGGCACGATCGTCCCGGCCAAGGCGTCGGGCAGGCTCGACCTCAAACTTACCGGCTTCGCGCTGAAGCCCTTCGATCCCTACGTCAACCGCTTCGCAAAACTGGACCTGAATTCGGGCACGGTCTCCACCAGCGGAAAGCTCGCCTTCGCGCGGGCCGAAAAGGGGACGAAGGTGGATTTCGCCGGAAGCTTCGCGGTGGACAAGCTCGCCCTCACCGAAGAGGAAATCGGTGAGGCGTTCTTCAACTGGGAGAAGCTGTATTCCGACAAGCTGGAGTTCAGTCTGAATCCAAACCGACTGCACATGAACGAGCTCGTGGTGGACAATCCCTTCGCCAAGGTCATCATTTTCGAAGACAAGTCGATCAACCTGAAGCGCATTCTGCGCGGCTCCGGGCCGGCGGGCGATGTGGCGCCCAAGGAACCGGCCACGGCCAAGGCCCCGCCGAAGGCGGAGGCGCCCGATGAGGCCCCCGCGTTTCCCGTCGCCATCGACCGCGTGCGCATTACCAGCGCCGATGCCGAGTTTGCGGACCTCTCCCTGAGGCCGCAGTTCGGAACGAAGATGCACGACCTCAGCGGCGTCGTCACGGGGATCTCCAATGACCGGGCAACGACGGCCCTGGCGGAGCTCGACGGCAAGGTGGACGAATTCGGCCTGGCCCGCATCCGCGGCTCGATCCAGCCCTTCCGGCCGACCGATGCTACGGACATGAGACTGACCTTCCGCAATCTCGAAATGACCAGGCTGACGCCCTATGCGGCGAAATTCGCCGGGCGAAGGGTCGATTCCGGGAAGCTTGCGGTGGATCTCGAATACAAGATCAAACAGCGGCAGCTGGCGGCCGAGAACAAGATCGTCATCGACAGGATCAAGCTCGGCGAGCGGGTCGACAGCCCGGACGCCCTGAATCTTCCGCTCGACCTCGCGATTGCGATCCTGGAGGACACCAACGGCGTCATCGACCTGGATCTGCCGATTTCTGGCAACCTCGACGATCCGGAATTCAGCTACGGCAGGATCGTCTGGAAGGCCTTCGTCAACGTGCTGACCAAGGTGGTGACCGCGCCTTTCCGCGCGCTCGGCAACCTGCTCGGCATCCGTTCCGAGAAGCTCGATGCGGTGGAGTTCGACGCCGGGGTGGCGACCCTGCTGCCGCCCGAGCGGGAGAAGCTCAAGGAGGTGGGCCAGGCGCTCGCCAAGCGGCCCGCGCTGACGCTGTCGATCGCGCCGGCCTATGCCCCGAAGGCCGACACCCGTGCGCTCCAGGAGCTGCGGATTCGGCGCGATGTCGCCGCGCGCATGGAACTGCGCCTGGAGGCAGGCCAGGAACCCGGCCCGGTCGACACCACCAACCCCCGTGCGCAGAGGGCCCTGGAGGACCTGTACGGCGAGCGGTTTGAAAAACAGGGCGGGCTGAAGGCCGTCCGGTCCGAACAGGAGAAGGCCGGCAGCGGTGCGATGCCGCTTCACGCCGAGATCCTGGAGCGCCTGACGGCGCAGATCCCCGTGACCGACGCCGAACTGAACCGGCTGGCGCAGGCGCGCGGCGAAGCGGTGAAACAGGCGCTGGTATCGCTGGGCAAGATGGATGAAGCCAGGATTGCCGTGGGTGCCCCGGTGACGGAAGAGGCGGACGGCAGGGTCGTCCAGAGCAAGATGAACCTGGGGACGGGCAAGTAATCCTCGCCCCGGGACCGCACTTCCGACGAAAGGGGTTCCTGCGGAACGAATGGAAACCGCGCTGTTCAGCGCGCCGATCCTCTTTGCCGGCGCCCTGCTCCAGGGACTGGCCGGCTTCGGCGGCGCGCTCTTCTCCATGCCCCTTCTTCTCCTCTTCGTCGATCCGAAGTGGGCGGCACCCGTCGTCGTGCTCTGCTACACGATCAACCGCATTCCCGCGCTCTTCGTGCTGCGGAAAGACCTCATGTGGGATCATTCGCTGTTGCTGATCGCGGCGGCGGCCCCCGGCGCGTTTCTGGGGACGTACTTCCTCAAGAGCCTGGAGCCGGGAGTGATCATGAAGACCCTGGGGACGGTGCTCGTTCTCTATGCCGCCTACAGGATTTCAGCACCCGGGTTCAGACTGAACTTCTCCAGGATCTGGGCGGTCCCCACGGGCTTTCTGAGCGGCGTCCTCGGCGGCGCCTTCGGGACGGACGGTCCTCCCGTCGTCGTCTATGCGACCCTCAAGCCCTGGAGCAAGGAGCAGGTCATCGGCATGCTCCAGAGCTTCTTCCTATTCGCCAATTTCATCGTCATCGGGAGCTACGGCTATCACGGCCTCCTCGATGCCTCGGTCTTCACCGTTTCCGCGGTTTCAGCCCCCTTCGCCGTCGCCGGCATCTTCCTCGGTCTGAGGATCAACCGCCGCATCCGCCAGCGCCATTTCGAGATCGTCGTCTCCTGCCTGATCGGCATCATGGGGCTTGTCCTCTGGATGCGCTGAAGCGGCGATCCCGCGGATTCCCATGGACGCATCGGGGTGCGGAGTCAACCTTAGGATTCCGAAGGGATCATGCATTGAGGTGCCGCCGCAGAAACGCCACCAGCTGCGGAACAGCGGAGAGACGGGTCTTCCGGTGCCGGCGGTCAAGCGGCGCTGATTCGCCAGCACGCGTCCTGAGCGGGACCCGCCGGGTTCCGGCGCCGTTGCGGCGTGCGTTAAACCGGCCGGAAGCCCTGCCTGCCGGGCTGCACCGTCGTCTTGGGCCAGATTCGATCGACGAGATCGAAGAAGGCCTGCTGGGGGCTGGCTTTCCCGTCGAGGGGCAGCCGGGCGATGGCGGTATGGGGCAGGCCGCCGCTGGTAAAGGCCCCCGGCAATCCGGCCGCCATCAGGTTCACGCCTCTCGGGCTGCGGATCCGGACCCCCAGGCATTCCCGGTTCTCGGAGTCGTGCACGACCTGCGCGACGATGATCGGCCGTTCCGCCAAATCTCCGCGCCGGATGAGGACTTCGGAGATCCAATGATAGAAGTCGAGCTCGTTGCGGTCGTCGCCGGAGACGGGTGTCGGGGACGCGACCTCGTCGTGGGTGAAGAAGTGGGCGGTGTACGGGCGGCCCCGGTTCTCCGAGACGATCCGTTCCGTCAGGATCTGGACCCGTTCATTCAGGGTCCGGTACTCGGCGAGGAACCGCTGCCAGGATTCGTGCGTCTCGAGTTGCTCGGGGCGCTCGATCCCGGCGAGGGCGTTGATAGCGCCCAGGTAGCCGCGGGTGCGGGTGATCATCCGGACGGCGCGGGCGGCCTCGACCGTGCGGTCCGTATTGAACCGGCTATAGAACAGCAGCCATTCGGCGCGATCCTGGCCGGACGCATCCAGACAGCAGCCGACGGCTGTCTGCCAGGCGATCTTGTTGAGGAGCCCTTCGTCGTCGATCAGGACCGAAGCCAGCTCGCCCAGGACCATGGCCGTGGGATACTCGTCGAGCGACAGAGGTGATTTCAGCGTCTGTGGCGAGATGTAAAGCGCATCCAGCTTGGCCGGCGTAACGCGGTCCGACCCGTCCGGCGGATCTTCCAGGAATGTCTCCGAAAGGGCGTGGTTGTTGACGAACGTGATCCGGCATCCGGAGCTCACCTGGACCAGGTGCGACCGGCCCGGTTCGCCCGTGGGAAAGGCGCGGTCCAGGGCGAAGATATGACGCAGCGGGGTCGGCGTCGCCTGCGACTGCCGCACCATGTCCGGGACGACCTTCGACCGGAAGGATTCGTTGAGGTGCCTGATCCGCTTCTCGGCGCCGGGGCAGAGATGTGCGATCAGGCCCTGCAGGATGGCCGCCGAGGCCACGCCGTCCTCGTCGTTGTCCGAGAGGACCAGGACCCGCTCGTTCGGCGCGATCGACCGGATCCGGTCGGCGAATTGCCCGGCGAGCTGACCGAGCCGCTCGCGGTAGATGGCGAGGTCGTGCATGCGCCGCAGCGCGAGGATGTCGGAGGCGGTGGCCAGGTCCACGTTGTACTCATGGGCCACCGTCCAGGCGTCCTCGAAGCCGCGGTTGATCTGGCGGTAGAGGTTTTCCTCTTCGATCTGCCGCTCCCAGAACTGACCGGTGCTGTTCTGGAGCATCTCCGAGAGCGAGACCAGCGTGCCGCCCGGACTCCCCAGGTTGTCCGGGATGACCTCGATGCCGCGCTCCTTCAGAATCCCCTTGGCCTCGACGGTGACCGCGGCGCCCGTCAATTCACAGACCACCCTGACCCGCAGCGACGGCGCGTTGTCGGCGCGGACGGAGCCGGGGATCGCGGTAAGCACCAGGATGTCCGCCTCCGCCTGTTTCAAGGTTTCCGGATCGGGATGGTAATGCAGGTTGGAGTCCTGGCCGTGCGACAGCATCCGGACCACGGGACTGGCCAGGAGGGTGTCGAACCGCTTGCCGGCGTTCTTGTGGGCGATCACGGCCGCCAGTTCCTGGCGCGTGAAGCCGTCGGGGCGCGTCACGGCCCCCCGGCTGTCGCTGACGCCTACGATGGTGGCGCCGCCCAGCACCATGAGATTGGCCACGTTCTTGCCGGCGTTGCCGAAGCCCTCGATGGCGACCGTCAACCCATGCAGCGGATGCTCCGCGCCGGTCATGTGCTTGAGAAGGATATCGAGCGCCATCAGGGCCCCGTGGGCCATGGCTTCGGACCGCAGCTCCGAGCCGCAGACATCGACCGGCTTGCGCGTGACCACGCCCAGTTTCGGCGTGGCGCATTCGTAGCAGAGGGGCAGGGTGAAGAAGATCAGCCGATCCACCGTGGGAATCACGTCACCGGTCTCGGTGACGGCGCGGATGGCGCGTTCGATCACCTCCGTGCGCGCCCGCCGGAAAAGGTCCGGCAGGGAATCGGTCGACCGGTCGCGGGCATCGCAGAGGATATTGACGACGCTCCAGAAGCGGTCTTTGAGCGCTTCGCGCCCCAGACCGGCGGTCGGGGTCAGCGCTGCAAGCGCCTGCCGTTCGTCGGGCGACAGCAGCAGGTCGCTGTGGAACCAGCCCACCGGCAGGGATTGCCCGTCGGGCGTCAGCCGGGCCAGCGCCTGCTCGAGCATGACCCACTGGTTGTCGAGGAGCGTGCGCAGGTACAGTTCCAGCACCTGCGGGTCACTGCACTCGTCGAGACCGCGGGTGGACAGGGCGACGGAAAGCGACCGGAGGATGGGTTCCCGGTGATGGAACAGCCGGTTCTCCTGGCGCTGGGTCTCGCCGGTTCCGAAGAAGAGATCCATCAGCATCCGGTACTGGGCCGGGCTGGGCGACCCCTGCGGGGGAAATTCCTCGATCAGCCGTCGCAGCTTCTCGCGGGAGGACGGCAGAAGGATCTGATGCTCCATCTGCATTTTTGCGGCGGCGCGGGCCAGGGCGCAGGCGGTGGGGACGTAGTCCTTTCGTGCAAGGATTTCCCGCAGCCTCGACGTCATGTCCTCGTCGCCGATAATGATGTCCGGCTCGTCCTCCAGGAGGGCGCGCAGATGCCCTTCCACGACGTTGGTGGAAAGCTGCAGATTCAGCCGCGAGGTCAGCGTGCTGTTGGTTTCGGCCGCGTGCACGATCTTGTCGCAGGCGATCCGGCCGGCCCGTGTCAGCATGGCCGAGGCCTCATTCATCATCCATTCGATGGTTTCCTTGTCGGCGGGGACGGGGTCCTCGCCGTCCCGCAGGAGCGGCTTCAGAAAATAGCGGCCCGTTGCGGGTTCGTATTCGCGGACCGCGCACAGCAGCAGGCCCTCGCTGCCTGCAAAGGGCGCCCCGGTGGCCTGGCTCTTGAGGCTCATGCTCAGGCTTTCGCCGGTCATGTGCTCGCGCATCGCCTGCTTGACGAGTTCTTCCGCCTGGTGCGGTTCGGTCCAGCGGCCTCCGGCAGGCGGCAGCACCTCGACCACGCCGGGCGCGGATTCCAGGAAGTGCTCCCCCTTGCCCAGGAGGTCTTCCGGAAAGACGAGCTTCAGCGCGCCCTTTCCGACCCTTCCCTGGATCAAATGGTAGGTTTCGACGAGGATGAAGCCGCCCCGGTCGGACCGGTTCATGCTCAGGGTTTCGCCCTCGAAGACCGTGTGCCGGATGAAGATCCGGTGCAAGTCCTCCCGGGTCAGCCCGAGGTGCCCGGCCGCGATCCGGATCCGGTCCGCAATGAGCTGGAGCAACGCATTCGAGGACTTCAGGTCCCCGACGATCGTGCGATAGGCGAGGCCGCCGTCGTCGGTCGATCCCGGCGGGACGCCGGCGCGGTCAAGGCGGCTTCCGCCTGCTGCCGCTTGCGGCAACGGCGTCTCGGCGGCGGGCAAACGGTTCACTCGTCTCTTCTCCTTCCTGTCTCGGTCACTCTTCCTGGCCATGGTCGTCCTCATCCGACGGGCGAGCGGTGGATTTTCGATACATTTCGGGTTCCAAGTACAGGACCGGGGAGTCCGAAGTCAAAGGAAATTTCGAGCTTCTCGGGCCGCCCCCCCCGCCCCGGACGGGATCGGGATCCGCGGACGAGGGACCCTGCCGTCCGGGCCGCTCGCCTTGCCTTGCGGGGGGAAGCGGAGCCGACGTCATTCGTCGGCATGCCGGAATACCACGCGGCGGAAGAACCGGATGAGGGCCTGTTTCCGCGCGCGTTCTTCCATCTGACAGGGGATGAGCTTCCGGGGCGGCAATCGCAGCAGCGACATCTCGTATTCCATGACTGCGCCGTAGGCGTTGTTCAGATACCACGCATACAGGAGCCCGAAAAGCAGGCCCGGCGGGAGAAATCCTTCCCGGTCGTTGAGCGTGATCCCGAACGTATCCGGATCGTGCGGGCTCTCGAGCATGCGCGCCAGCCTCAGGTAGGTCCGCAGGTCTGCGTCATCGAGGTAACACCCGCGGTCCCGGACGGGACGCAGACGGATCTCGTAGCGCCGCGCCCCCCAGAGCACTCCGTCTTCCGGGTTCGTCCAGTGCCGGCCTTCCAGGTACCGCCCCAGCAGCGACTCGCCCAGCGCCGTGAGAAGGTTGTCCCGGATCCGTTCCGGATCTCCGCACGCCTGCTCATGGAGCTTCAGCAGGCCGTCGTCGGGATCATAGTATCCGAGGACGTTGTCCCATGCCTGGCTCCTCGTCCACCTGGACGCGGGGATGACCCGCACCCCGCGGAAGAAGTTCAAGTGTTCGGTGCGGATGTCGCGGTTCTCCCAGATCATCTCGTGCATCGTGTCGCGAAGGCCTTTCGGAAAGAACTTCTTTTCCGCCAGCAGCGCGCCCACCTGCCGGTGGTAGGAGCACAGAAGCGGAGCGTCCGCACGGGGACGGCCCGGGGCCCGCGCGGGCGGCGGGTACAGCGGCGGGCGCTTCTGCTTCAGATTCAGCCGCTGGTGAGCGATCAGAACCGCCCGTACCGCCAGGGCGAATTTGCGGGGATCGTGATGGATCACGCCGGCGGCATTCAGCCGCTCCCGGGAATAGACGGTCGCCTCCACGGGGAGGACGCCGAGACTTTCCACCCGGCTCCGGTCGAGATAGATGGGACTCTTGCCCTCCAGGGCATAGTTGCGAAGCACGTCGCCCGGGATGTGCCCCAGGTTGGCGCTCAGCACGACGTCGAACAGCCCCTTCGAACCGCCCGGGACATTGCGATCGTAGGCCTCCACCAAGTCGGATACATGGAAACCCCGATCGCGGCTGCGGAGCGATATGTCGGTCTCCCCCTCCTGAATCCAGAAATTGGCGCCCAGAATCTTCAGGGCCTTCCGGTTCTCTCGGACTGCCCGGACGAGGGCGGGAATCTGCAGGATCGGCATGATGCTCGTGTAGAGGCTGCCGGGCGCGAAAAGAATGAGGTCCGCCTCCCGGATCGCGCGGCAGACGGCGCCGGCCGTCCGCGGGATTCCGCAGTACTCGACGGACACGCCGTCGACCGGCTGCAGGCGGCGGGTCAGTGCCGACTTCCTTTGCCCGCGAACGGCAACCCCGTTGCTGTAGCGCAAGACGAGCTGCCCGGGCGTGGCTGTCGCGGGCTGCAGGCGGCCGGGCGTCACTCCGATGGCGCGGGAGAGCACGCCGATTCCTTTCGCGATTGCGCCCATGCCCGGCGGGCGGTTGCCCGCCTCTTTTTCCCGCGCCTGGAAGATGGCCGCCGTGAGCAGCAGATTTCCCAGGCAGTGACCGCCCGGCGATATCACCGGTCCCGCCCCGCCCGGGGAGACGTATCCGCCCAGGGAGGACAGCAGGCTTGCAAGGGGTCCCGGGCAGTACCTTCGCAGATGCCGGGGAACGACGAGAAGCGGATCGGCGACCAAGCGGGATTCCGTGAAGCCCTTCGGAAAACGGTGATTGAAGATGCGGTGAATGACGCGGATCATCTGCCGGGTCGAGGCATCGTCGAAGCCGTACGTCTTCTGAAGGTTTTCACGCAGGGCCAGGGACAGCATGAGCTTGCGGAAGTCGCCGATCCCGATCATCGGCAGCTCCTGCAGGAGCAGGCCTGTCGAACCTCCGTCGTCCGTCGTGCACACCACGACATCCAGAAGGGGGAATTCCTGCTTCAGGCCGACAAAAGGGCTCTCGGGCCAGTCGTCGAGCTGGGAATTCCCGCCCAGAACCGTGGAGAGGCCCGTTCCACCTCCGAAGGTCACGACCCGTTTCGGGCGGCAGTCAGCGGAAAGAACCTCTTCCGCCAGGCGGGAGAGGGAACTTCCGCAGGGCCCTTCCGGGGTCGTCCGGTTGATGACCATCTCCAGGAGCTGGTCGACGTATCGGCCGATCTGCGATGCTTTCATGCGTTCGGGGGCGTGCCCGCTCAATGGCGGACACGATTCATCCCTATTGTACCGCCTGCGGCCAGAACTTCAAAGCCCGGCCCCGAAGGCGGGGGTTTGAGCCGGCAAGGGTTCCCGTGGCTATTTAGCAAGAATCCTCCGGGATTTCCATCCATAAATCTTCCCAGAAAAATCTTGAAATCGAATGAAATTCATATATTATTCCGATCCTCGGAGGGGAATATGGACATTCGGCCGCGCTGTCATGACAAGGTGATCGCCCTGATTCGAAAGGGCGCTGACATCCCCAATCCCCTGACCATCGATATGGGCGATGAGGTACCGATCGATCGGATATCAGGCAACGGCGTCACGATCTATCCGGGTTGCAGGATCTACGGCAAACAGACCGTCATCTCGGCGGGCTGCAGGATCGGCTATGAAGGTCCCGTCACCATCGACGATTGCCAGCTGGGGCCCAAGGTCGAATTGAAAGGCGGCTATTTCAACAGGTCCGTCTTTCTGGAAAAGGCGAGCATGGGCTCCGGCGCGCAGGTGCGCGAAGGGTGCATCCTCGAGGAAGAGGCCAACGGCGCCCACTGTGTCGGCCTCAAACAGACCATCCTCTTCCCCTTCGTCACGCTCGGCAGCCTGATCAACTTCTGCGATTGTCTGATGGCCGGAGGAACCAGCCGGAAGGACCACAGCGAGGTGGGCAGTTCCTACATTCATTTCAACTTCACGCCGGACGGGGACAAGACCACGGCCTCGTTGTTCGGCGATGTGCCCAGGGGCGTGATGCTGAACCAGCCGGCCATCTTTCTCGGCGGCCAGGGCGGCACCGTTGGGCCCTCACGACTGGGATACGGCAATGTCGTTGCCGCCAGCTCCATCCTGAGAAATGACTACACCGCGGACGGAAAACTGATTGTCGAGGGGCCGCAGTCCGGAAAGACCGTCGATTTCGTGCCCGGGGCCTATCCGAACATCCGCCGTATCGTCGAGAACAACATCCTCTACATCGCGAATCTCATGGCCCTCGAAGCGTGGTACGTCCACGTGAGATGCCCCTTCTTCGATGCGCAGGAATTCGGCGGGCTCGTTTTTTCCGGGCTGCTCGACAAGCTGGCCCTGGCGAAAAAAGAGCGGATCAAGCGTCTGCGGTCGCTGGCGGAAAAGGCAAAGGCTCCCGTGGAGGGCAGGCCGGAAACACCGGGCAGGAGAGAGCTCTTCGCGAAGTTTGCGGAGATCGAGGCGCTCTTCGCAACGGCCGCAGCGGATCGCGCCGTTGAAAAGAACCGCGACGATTTTCTCTCCGCATTTCAGAAGGCAGGGAGAGGAGGGGACGCCGGTTATCTGGCCGTCGTCCAGGGCCTCCCGGCCGATACGTCCCGCAGGGGTACGACATGGCTTCAGGGGATCGTCGATTCCTTCTGCCGGAAGACAGGGGCGATCGTCCCATCGCTGAAACTGTTCGGGAAATGACCTCGATCGAACAATCAGGGGGATCTTCTATGGGGAAGCTGTTCGGCACTGATGGAATCCGGGGAGAGGCGAACCGGTATCCGATGAACGCTGAGATCGCCTTTGCATTGGGACAGGCGGTCGTCTACATCCTGAGAAAGGACCATGCGCACCCGAGGGTGGTCATCGGGAAGGACACCCGCATCTCCGGGTACATGCTCGAGAGTTCCCTTGAAGCGGGGGTCACGTCTATGGGCGGCAACCCCTATCTGCTCGGCGTCCTGCCGACGCCGGGGATCGCTTTCGTCACCCAGAGCATGCGCGCCGACGCGGGGATTGTCATTTCCGCTTCGCACAACCCCTATCAGGACAACGGCATCAAGATCTTCTCCGGCAGCGGCTTCAAGCTCTCCGACGCCCAGGAGGATGCCATCGAAGAACTGATGCTGAGCAATACGCTTCACGGCCTGGTGGCGCCCGTCAAGGATATGGGGCAGGCATTCCGCATGTGGGACGTGCACGGCCGCTACATCGTCTTCCTGAAGCACAGCTTTCCCCGGGATGCATCGATTGAGGGAATGAAGATCGTCCTGGATACCGCCAATGGCGCCACCTACAAGGTCGCCACGGAGGTTTTCTGGGAGCTGGGCGCCGATGTCGATGTCATCCACAATACGCCGAACGGCGTCAACATCAACGACAAGTGCGGTTCGCAGCATACGCAGGACCTGAGGAAAAAGGTTGTTGAAAGCGGCGCGGCCATCGGATTCGCCTTTGACGGTGACGGCGACCGTCTGATCGCCGTAGACGAAAAGGGACGGGAAATAACCGGCGACCAGATCCTGATCATTTGCGCCCGGATGCTCAAGGAGCAGGGCAAGCTGAAGAACGACCTCCTGGTAAGCACCGTCATGAGCAACCTGGGATTGCGCGTCGCCTGCAGGAAGTACGGCTTCAGGCACCATACCGCCAAGGTGGGTGACCGCTATGTCCTGGAGGATATGATGAAGCTGGGCAGCGTGATCGGCGGGGAAGACTCGGGCCACATCATCTTCCTGGACCATCACACCACGGGGGACGGTATCCTCACCGCGCTGCAGCTGCTCGCCGCGATGATCAGGACCGGCAAGCCCCTGTCGGAGCTTGCGAAGACGATGGATACCTATCCGCAGAAACTGATCAACGTGGACGTGAAGAGCAAGCCGGACATCAAGACCGTGCCGCAGATCGTGGCGGCCATCGACAGAATCGAGAAGGAATTGCGGGAGGACGGCCGCGTCCTCGTCCGCTATTCCGGCACGCAGGACATGTGCAGGGTCATGGTCGAGGGGCCCTCCGAGGCGGTGACGGAAAAATACTGCCGGGAGATCGCCGACATCGTGAAAAAAGTCCTCGGCTGACGCCGAGGCAGTCCCTTCACTCGCGGCGGATACGTCGGACTGCCCGGCGAGAACGCCCAACAGCGGGTGACCCACCCCGGAAACTACCGCTGTTTCATGATCCAGGAATTCTTCGGCCTGCTGAAGAAGACCGTCATCGACCGGACGGCCCGGACGTGAACTTCCATGCCGTGCCCCCGGATTCTCCGCCCGTCGCCGCGGTCAGTCGGCCGTCGCGGCACGATACAATCACCGGGACGCCGTCCGTGGAACGTGGTGCCCGGCGGCAGTTGCCAGCGCCTGAATCCATACGTATATTTGTCGTGACGGGAGAGTGACAACTTCGTAAAGGAGATGCCTATGTCAAGAACTTCGCGAATATTCCTGGTTTTGGCGACGGGGCTGCTCTTCGCCGTGGGGGGCTGCGGCGGCTTCGGGATGCAGCAATCGTCCGGTGCGGATCGGGACGTCGACCGTTCCTTCGAGCGTTACGAGTTCCGCCCGGATATGAACTACTATTCCAGCGGCTCCGATGCCTATCCCAATGCGCTGCTGGGCCTCAAGAAGGACTACACCCTGGAGTCCGATCTCTGGAAGAAGGTCGAGAACGCCGAGACGCTCAAGGAGATGGTGTCCGGGATGCAGAAGAAGACCCGCGAGATGATGCTCACCCTCCATGGCTTCCGCATCACGGACAACGAAGGCAGGGAGGTCGGAATCTGGTATTCCATCCTCGATGCCATGCCGCGGTTTGTCATGAAGGGGGAAAAACGCATCCTGATCTACACGCCGGACATTGACACGTACCTGCGCTACGAGGAGGACAACGACAGAAGACGACTGAGGCCGTTCTAGGGCAAGGCAAACGGACCGTCAGGTCCCTGCCCGCGCGCGATCGATCCGGCGGGCAACCCGTCTGCCCTGCAGGGGAATATTGCCGGCGCTACCCCTTGAGCCTTTCATTGAACTCCTGGGGGCTGAACCGGTATTCCTGGGTCCCGTAACACTCCACCGCAAAGGAAGCGCATACGCTGCCCAGCCGGGCACAGGTCTCGATGTCCATCCCCCGGGTCAGCCCGCTGATGAGCCCGCCCCGGTAGGAATCACCGGCGCCTGTGGGATCCTCCACGCTCCTCGGACGAACGGCGGGGATGCTCACATCGCAGCCGTCCGTCAAGACGCGCGACCCCTGGTCTCCAAGGGTGACGATGATTGTCCCGGCCCGTTTCAGCAGGTCTTTCCTGCCGAGCCGGGTCTTGTTCATGATCAAGTCCAGTTCGTAGTCGTTGGATATGAGAATGCGGCACCCGTCGATGGCGTCTGCCAGGTCTTTCGCCTCCAGCATGGGCAGCGACTGTCCCGGGTCGAAGATATAGTCGATGCCCCTGGCCTTGCATTCACGGGGATAGTTCACCATGTCTTCCAGATTGCCGGGAGAAATGATGAGCATTGTGTTGGGGGGATCGAGCCTGTCGAAATCCAGGGAGGAAGAGTATTTCATGGCGCCGGGATTGAAACCGGTGATCTGGTTGTCCGCCATGTCCGTCGTGATGTAGGCGCTGGCAGTGAACTCTTCTTCAATCGTCTTGATGTGTTCCGTGGAAATGCCGTTCTTCTCCAGCCAGGAGAAGTATTTGTGATAGTCCTGGCCGACGGACGCGGAGACGATCGGCTTTTCCCCCATCAAGTTCAGCGCGTAGGCGATGTTGCCTGCCGTTCCGCCGCATCTTTCCTTCATGCCGTTTACCTGGAAACAGACGTTCAGGATATGGATCTTGTCGGGAAGGATGTGGTCCGAGAAGTGCCCGGGAAAATCCATGATCCTGTCATAGGCCAATGACCCGGTAACAACGATGTCCATAGGCTCAGCCCTCAAATCAACTCGAAATCGCCGTCCCGGAAGCAGCGCAGCCATTCGCGTATGTCGGGTTCCGTCGAGGCCAGCGAAGACATTGCCGCATCGTCGGTCATGCGGTCATGGGTGACGATGCAGACGGGCCAGCCGGGAAAGCCCGGCGAGACGCTGCAGTTGTCGTTTATCCGATAGGCAAAGAACTGCTTCTCGCTGCAGGAGACGCTGTACCGTCCGCCGCGGTGCCTGATCCTGATCGTCTGGTTGAGCCAGCCCTTGCTGACGAAAACGCCGACGAATTCCTGCAGGACATCGATCGGCTGCTGTCCGGGAGGGTTTTGCGATGGATGGCCGCTTTTCATGATTCCAGCCTATAACGTCGGAAAATTACAACGCATTGCATGGACCGAGCAAATGACGAGACGTGGATTTCTTAGACTTGCCGCCTGTTGAATGTCAAGGGATATTTGGAGACATTCGTTTCCGCCCTGCAGGAGACGGACCCCTTTCTCCGCTGCCGGCGGGATGATCCCCGGTGAGGAGAGGATGTGATCAAGGCCATCATCGACCCGCGGCTGCAGGGAACCGCATCGCTGCGGGACTCAAATGAACGAAGCGAGGGGCAAAAGGATCAGGAGGATTCCGAAAAAGCGAGAACCGCTTGTGCCGTCTCGTCTTTTAACTGGAGTCTCATCATTGGACAACGCGGCCCATGGGGGTGATCATCCTCACCGTTACCCTGCGACCATTCTTGCGTGCAGACCCAGTAGAATCGACTCAGTACGCGCACAGCAGTGTCTCGCCTGTTCATCCCTCCTCGAAGCCGCCAAATGCAACGGGAGCCGCACGGCCCTTTTTCGTAAGCTATAGTCAGCTCACATGAATGGTCGGTCGCGAGCGGCGAACAGCCGTCCAAAAGCGTCGGGATTCTCTTTTATCTTTCCTCCCAGTCACATGAACTGTGGCTTTCCTTCACATTCCCACGAAACAACGCGATAAAGGCATTGCAGATTCCCGTTAAATGTAGGCTAAGGCCGCTCCGCATCAATGTCAAGCGAATGCACGGACAATGTCAAAATATTTCTTGCCTTACGCAAGGGCTTTCCTTATATTTCCCGTCCTGAAGGGAACGAAGGGAAACCAGATGCCCGTCCACAGAAGACAGATCGCGCAAGTTATTCTGCTTCTTACGGCCGTCATATTCTGCATGACGCCGATCGTTTCCTATTATCAGCCATCCCACAAACTTCACGTACAGAAGGATTTCAGGCTAGAGGCGGCAACCTCGGAAGACGGGCTCGATGCCTCCGTGCAACCGGTTTACAAAATCAAGCCCCTCTCCTCCGAACTCTTTACCCTTAGCGGCATCCGCCTGGATATCAAACGGGCACTTTCCGGCGCATACGCCACGGAAACGGTTTTTCTCCCTCACGAGATCGTTCGCACTGCCCATTACTTCAGGGCGCCACCCTCGTCTCTCCTTTCCTGACGCAGTTCATCTCAGCCTGATCTAGAGAAGTGCCGGCTCAACGGTAGCTTCTGAGTTGCCATTTCTCGCTGGTTTTCGTCGAGGAATCTCTGACCCCCGGCGAAAGGGAAGGAGCCTATTAATGAACAGACGTTTCAAATGGATGGTCGTTTATCTTGTGTTTTCTCTGGTTGCTTTATCATTGAACGGCTGCAGCGATTACCCCTGGGAAGCCGGGATGACGCTGGTCTTGAAGATCGAAACTCCTAGCAATGACGCCACGGTTACTACGCCCACGGTGAAGGTAAGTGGTCGGTTGGTTGGATCTGAAAGCAAGGCAGCGACAGTAAAGATTAATAACATGGATGTGCCTGTTAAGGACGCGACGTTTTCCGCCGATGTTCCACTGACCGAGGGAAAGAATGTCATTAAAATTAGCGCCATGGGAAGTGGTACCAGCCAAGAGAGAGAGGTGAATGTCACCTATGTCCCGAGCAAGAAATAGAATGGCACTCGCGCGCGCCGTTGTTGAAGAAGGATGATACCCGGTGAAGGCGATTGCGGAGACGATGGGCGACCGAGCGCTCAGAACAGTCTCCGGAGGGGCAGGCGTTTCTTCCGCAGGGCCGCTGATGACGTCTAGCTGACAGGCAAAGCCACCTCCGCGGATATCCTCACCGAAAACAGGCGCAAGCTTGCGCCGCTGCAGTCATGCGCGCCGGCAGGCCCGGCCTCTACCAGGCCGTACGCCCGCCGGCGCGCTTTCCATTTCCCCTGACTCGGCAACTCAACAACTCTCTTGGTAGGGTGTATGGCGGGAAGCTGTCGTCAGTGGTGCAGGGGTGAGGACGATGTCAATCGTGCTCCTTAACCTCCGCTGCCAGTTTCTTGCCGAGATCGAAAGCCTCTTTCATGACCTTTTTATTGGATCGGATTTCACCGGCATCGGTAGCGCTCCCATAGACCATCCCGACGATAGGGACTTCCTTGTAGGCATAGGAATCTTGAAAAGTCCTCAAGGCGTTTACGCAGCCGGAATCGAAGGGGTCTTCCCCGCCGTACGCCATGGCAATGGCGATCTTCTTGCCTTTGTACGGATCCTTGCGATACGCCGGCAGCGCATAACATCGTTCCATAAAGATCTTGATCTGCGCTGACATCGTAAAGTTATAGACAGGACTCGCAAGAACCCAAGCATCCGCTTCGAGAAGCTTCCCATAGATCTCCTGCATGCTGTCCTGGATGGAGCAGCCCGTGCTGCCCTTTTTCTTGCAGTGCATGCATGCCCTGCAGGGAGCAATATTCTTGCCGTGCAGAAAAACCATCTCGACTTTCGCCTTTTCAGATTTTGCACCCTTGGCGATCTGATCCGCCAGAACGGCGCTGTTGCCTCTTCTTCTCGGGCTTCCCAAAAGGACCAGGACTTTTTTTGCCATGAAATTCACTCCTGACTTACCACCTTCTCCGCAATCTTGTTTTTAGTCCCCTTCTTTGATATCGAGGATGATTTCAGCCGCGATCTTAGCCGCAACGCCGCACACCTCGGGGCATCCATTCCGAGCATGACCGCCCATATTGTGGAAGGCCTCGGACTCTTCCGGAATGAAGAGCCGGTAAGTCCGCCCGTATCGGATCTTATGAATCTCGGCGCAGATCGTGTGGCCGATCTGCTCCTTGAATCGATCATAGACTTTCGTGGCGACAGCGATGCATTTGCGATACTGGTCTATATCTTCGAGCCTCTCCCTGCCAATCAGCGACCCGATTGTCATAATGGCACCTGTAAGAGCACCGCAAGTTTCCCCGTGCCTGGCCACGCCGCCAGCCAAAGCACTCCCCGCTTTGAAAACTTCTTTGTTTCCCACATTCAATTTTTCCTGCAAAGCTGCAAGAACGGACTGTGTTCACCCTCGATAGATCATGTCATTTTGAAGGGCCAGCTCAAAGACCTCATCAAGAAGTTCCCTCCTGCTCTTCATCATCGTTCCCCATCCTCCTTGTGCTGTCGTTCAGTTCTTGGTGCTGTGACCTTTTTCTGTATTCGGCGCTTTGCCTCCAGCCAAACCTCTGCATACTTTAAAACGTTGTCACGTTTTGCATGATCGGTCAACATTGCAGTTCATTTACGGAACTGCCCTGCCCGTTAACGAACGCCGTGCAGGATGAATGCTTGATACCGCGCACATCCCGATCGATTCTCCGCACTAGGCGATACGTTGTATTGACATCTCATTCTTCAGCGTTTCGCGGTTGAACTGCGGCGTGAAACGGCTGTAGGGGCTGGAGCGGACGTCGCACAGGGCAGTGATGACGTGCCTCTTGCGCAGTTCCACAAAATATTCGGATGGGTGGACCGAATGGCCAATGGTAAAAAGTTCAGGCAGCCCCTCCTTACGAAGCGGGAGATTTTCCATCGATACCGGAATAGGTGGTCGATAACTGTATTTTGCTGAATGTTGAATTCCTTTGCCAGATCTCGATGGTGCAGCCCTGATTGAAACGCTCGCCGATGACGAGGCAGTGGTGCTTGCCGCTTGCTTCATGAGGATCGGGATCGATGGGGGGGTGCCATTGCTACCGGGATCGGGTTCCCGCGTTCAGAGATTGGGTGGGTTTGCCGATGCACTTGGATAATTTCCAAAAAGGCGTCGGCGTATTTCTCCATTTTTCTCTGGCCGACTCCGTGGATTGCCAGAAGCTCCTCCCTGCTGTGGGGCCGAACGCAGGCCATCTCCCGCAGGGTCCGATCATGGAAGATGGCATAAGGCGGCAGGTTTGCCTCATTGGCGAGCGCCTTACGTTTTTTCCGAAGCGCCTCGAACAACTCTGAGTCAAAGGCTGCCATTTCGTCCGTCTGCGCCCCTTGAGCAGTGCTCGGTTTCTTGCCCTGTTCCTTTCGGGGCTCATCTAGCCTGCCGAGAAAAGGTTCCTTCCCTCGCAGGATATCCCAGGCCTTTGGGGTCAGTTTGAGCGATCCATGTTCATACCGATAAAGCAATAGGCCCTTCTGAATCAACTGCCGTGAGAGGTGGCGCCACTGATTTGTGGTGTAATCTTTGCCAATGCCGTAGGTGGAGAGCACCTCGTGACCGAATTTGAGAACCTTCTGAGCTGCTGAACCCCGCAGGACATCGATAATATGGGCTGCACCGAACATCTCGCCCGTACGTTTAACGCAGGAAAGAAACATCTGGGTTGGGATGGTCAGATCGACAAGGGATTTTCCTTCGTTCCCATCGCGGCAGTTGTCGCACATGCCGCACCGCTCAGCTACTTCTGTCTCACCGAAATAGTGTAACAGAGGGACGCGGCGGCAGAGGTCCGTCTCGGCAAATCCCAGAAGCTGGCTCAGGAGGATGTTGGCTACCCGCTGCTCCTCTTCTGTCTTTTGTGCGATGAAGTACCGGATCTTATGCAAATCCCCGTAACTGAAAAGCAGCAGACAGTGGGATTTAAGCCCGTCCCGACCCGCGCGGCCGATCTCTTGGTAGTAGTTCTCGATGCTTCCAGGTAAGTCGTAATGGATAACGAAGCGGACATTGGGCTTGTTTATGCCCATCCCGAAAGCGATGGTTGCCACGATGATCCGAACATCATCGCGCCGGAAGAGCTCCTGGTTTTCTGTACGTTCCTCTTCCGTTAGTCCTGCATGGTATGGACGGACGGCATAACCACGCTGGTCGAGTGCAACGTGGATCTCTTCGGTCTGTCGCCGTGTGGCGCAGTAGATGATTCCCGATTCGTTGGAATACCATTCCAGGATGTCCAGAATCCGATCGAGGGGTTTCTCCTTCGGCACCACCTCCAGAAATAGGTTCGGCCGGTTGAAAGAGCCGACAAATACACTTTGGTTGTCGATCTTCAGGCATTGGCAAATGTCTTCACGAACACGAGGTGTCGCCGTTGCCGTCAGTGCCACGCAGCAGGCGTCGGGGAAGGCAGCGCGAACCTCCGCTAGTTGACGGTACTCGGGTCGAAAATCGTGCCCCCACTGGGAGATGCAGTGCGCCTCATCGACGGCAAGGCAATCCACCTTAAGATCTTTCAAGAGGGCCAGGGTACGTGGTGCCAGTAGGGCCTCCGGTGCCAGGTAGAGGAGCTTGATCTGACCCCCCCGGAGCTTCGCCACGTTTTCGCGGTACTCTGCCGCACTCAATGTACTGTTCAGAAAAAGGGCAGGGACGCCGTACTCTTTGAGCTGGTCTACCTGATCCTTCATCAGGGAGATGAGCGGGGACACAACGATCGTAAGTCCATCAAAGAGCATTCCTGGAATCTGATAACAGAGAGACTTCCCCCCTCCAGTGGGCATCACGACCAAGGCGTCCTTTTTCTGTAGAAGATGGACGATTATCCTTTCCTGAAGGGGCCAAAACTTTTCAAAACCAAAAACGTCTTTGAGTATGGATTGCGCGCGATTCATGCAGTCACGCACTGAAGATGCATAGTCAACGACCTCTCTCCCTAGCCCGTGTAGGGCCGCTTATTATGCCCCCGCAATTCGAACGGCCGAGGACGTTTCATTCTGTGCTCAGTTTACGATATCATCATACCCAACCGCACGTGACTTACATCAAACAAAAACCCCGGCTCTTTTATAAGAATCGGGGCTTTTTTAGACAGTCCATAATGTACGCCAGAATGCTATTCAGGATGAGAGAATTCACCGCCTCTATAAAACTGAGACGTACCTATCATAATATCCATCTGAATTCCATTAGTTCGAGCATATTTGATCTGCTTCTGTCAGTATAGATGTAGGCAAGGTTCGCGTCGGTCACCTGACGGCTGCCATCACAAACACCGCGTTGATCGTCTTGGCGTCTAACTGGGGCGCCACGCAGCAGATGGGAAACGTGAAGACGAGGAACGCCGATGGTTTTACGATCACGTGGACAAAGACAGGATCTCCGACCGGCACGTTGACAGTCGCGTATTCTGCCGAAAGATGAGGAGGATGATTTCGATGTATCGAGTATGCCTGCTGAGAGCGACAGGAAAATTGATCGCAATGCAGGAGGGCGGCAAGGTCGACAGGAGCCCGAGAGAAGAATTCAAAGATGAGGAAGAGTATCAAAAGCACCTTGCGGATTGCGATGCTATCGAAGCGAATCGGCTCGACACCATCAAACAGAACGCGCTCCGCTCCGGTTTCGCCGAGGATGAGATTGAAGCCAAGTGGATGACGGCAGAGGAATGGGCCGCAATCGAGGCGGCGAACCGCGATCCAAACGTGCCGATCAAAGCGAAGCTCACCGAGATAGACCTGAAGTCCATCCGCTCCCTTCGGGACTGGGTTGCAGCACAGCCGGACGCTCCTCAATTCATAAAGGACTATGAAGCTGCTGCAGTCGCGGAGCGTGCAAAGCTGAAATAATCCTGGGGCGGTTTGGGGGCGGAAAGCCTGTTAGAAAAACATTAATTAATTCAATAATAATTGGCGGAAGTGCATGGGAATCGAACCCATATCCCGATCAAAATCCCTTTTAAAATTCAGGTACTTGGAAGGCTGATTTTTGGCTCGGGCAAATTTCGGGCAAAAATTTCTCTCCGGAGCTGATCAATTAGGACGACGTAATATGCAGTTCCGGCAGTGTCATTATATCCTCGGCCAGCAATAATTTATTGGAGTCACTGAAAG